>Ga0129299_1000041_pt1 | contig 58364 bp, 56 predicted proteins | sample ConPoolayeCmetaG_FD_94477 | JGI IMG/M metagenome (GOLD analysis project Ga0129299, IMG submission 94477) | Hot spring microbial mat communities from California, USA to study Microbial Dark Matter (Phase II) - Cone Pool mat layer C metaG ...
CAGGGAATCTATTCTTAGCCCGCAAAAGGGTTAGGGAAGTGCTTGCCACATTGGAGAAGTCTCAATCCCTTATTCATCAGGGAATCTATTCTTAGTTCCGGTCTGATGGACTACAGGGAATTTAGCGCACTTGTTGCGGAGTCTCAATCCCTTATTCATCAGGGAATCTATTCTTAGACCAAGCGCCCCATCTCCTTTCCAGCCAACCGCTTAAATGGCCGTAAATTAAAACCCCCAAATCGGCCTGCCGTTTTTTGCCGCATTTGCTTCCGATTAAACCTGTAACCCATTGCTGACATTTACCTTAACCGCTCCGAAAAGGGGCCGTCATAAAAACAATGCCGCCGCTTTTAAGCAGATCATATAATAATGACATCAGCCACCTCCAGCGGCGCAGGCCCCTCGCCAATAACCTGAACTTTTCTCCGGCACGCCTCGCACAATAAGTAAATCCTAATCGAATCACCCTCGGCCAATTTAATATATTTTTTCAGCCTTGCCAAGCATTTTCCCCAAATTTCATCCGATACGCCGGCAATCTCGAAAACCGATTTTTGAACCCGCAAACCGTAATCATCGAGAATTTTGGCGGCGCGGTTCCGCTGCTTGTTGTCGGCGATATCGTAGGAAACCAGATAATACATCTACTTGGCCTTGAAAATATAATATTCAGGAGCCTTTATTTCTCCGAGACATACCTTCCGCAACGAATCGACTTGGGCGCGGATGGCCGCCATGAGGTCCATTTTCCTCAAGCATTCGTCCCAACGCAAAAAAAACCTTTTCAGGGCATCGGGCTTCAAACGAAATCCCTCGATTGCGGATTCGGTGAAATCCTCCCGCTTGAACACACCGAGGTTGAACATCTTGACCGCAAATCGATCGGCGACGGGAGCGCGAAACACTTCCAACATATCCAAAGCCAAAGAAGGTCTGCCGTAGGTCAAGCAATGATAAAACCCCAAATATGGGTCGAAACCGACCGCTTCCAGTTGCGATTGGATCAACGAGGTGGTGAGCACATAACCGAATGACATTATGGCGTTGGCCGGATCCCGTGGCGGCTGCTTGCTTCGACCACTAAAAAGAGTCTTGTCTTTGAACGCTCTGGCGAAAGCGGAGAAATAGATTTTTGCGGATGCCCCCTCGATTCCGTTCAGGGTGCTCAAATAAGGCGCGGATTCGGCTTGTTCGGCCAGTTTCGTCAATTCGTCGATCTCCGAATCGTAATTCAAGCCATCGATATGCCATGAGAATTGACGCAATACCTCGATGGAATTCATTATTTTCGCCTTTGCCAGCGGCCTTGCCTGCCGATGACAATTCCATTCGTTATTGAACAACTCGAACTGTTTCTTGCGCAAAATGATGTTTCGCGACAGCGGTGGCGTCAATCGGCCGTAAAGTTCGCCGGATTCGGAAAGCAGAACCAATTCGATACCGTTGGCCAGCAGAAGCCGCAAAGCCTGCGTCGTAACCTGAATATTCCCGTAAATCAGAACGTTTTCCAGTTTGCTGATTTCGACTTCGGCGATCTGTTTTCCCTCTTTCTCGACTCGCAGGGCGAGGCTGTTTTTTTTCAAAACGGCTCCTTGTTCGCTAAGATAAAGATTCGGCATATCGGCCGCCTTTTGCAAAATTACCGTTGAAATGACAATTGGGTTTTCGCCGTTTCGGCTTAAATATATAATCGGCAGGTTGCGGCTTGATGTAACGCCGACTCAACCGATTATCGGAAGAGTCTTTCCCCCCCGAGAGGGATATTACGTTGGAAAAGAACCGATGTCGTCAGTTAATCACGCAGGGGACAGCCAGAGTATAGCAGTTCTGAATCGCTTCAGGATTCCCCGGCGCGATATTTTCCACGATTCGGCCGTAAAATTCCTTCGGCTTCGATCCGGTATAAAATACGGCCCCCGGCTCAATTTGCAATAGCGGTTTCTTGAAAGCATTCGCAGAAATCCCTTCGCCCAGCTTGCCGTATTTGGTTCGGGTTTTTATTCGCGCCTCGATCGGATCATCGGCCGCCGGCATCATTGAAGACAGCGAGACGAACCCGTTGGGATTTGCAACTCGGTTGAACTTCTCGAAAGGTTCGATCGAGATAATTTCGATGACGCCCGAACCGACGGCTTTGTCTTTTCCATAACCGCTTTTGGCCAACAGTTCGAACAGGGATAGTATTTTATCTTTCCATTCCGGCTCGGAGCGCAGATAAATATCGACAATCGCATCAGCCGGCGGTGGATATCGATCAAGATAGTTTGATTCGGTTTCATAGAAGCCGCCTTCGCCTTTTTCGCCGGTCGTGCATGTATTTCTATCGATCGAGGCGTGAGGCATAATGATCTTTCGCCATGGGCTTTCTTGCGGTTCGACAGTATCCGTTTCGCCGCGGCAGATTTTCAGGAAATCGTCAACCGAGCAGTATGGCGACTTTTTTTGTTTTTTCATCAGCCGGTAAGTCTGCCGGTCAGTCGCCTCCGGTCGTTTGGTTTTCATCAAGGGTATCGGCAGCAGCCCTTCGGGAAAACCCTCGGAAAGCACGAACGGCGGTCTGCCTTCCCTGAACGGCCGCAAAAACTCCTCGATACTCATTTCCAGAGCGCCGAAAGCCACCTGCCAGCATAAGTGGCCGAAGATGGTATCGGAATGCCACGGGCTGGCAATTGCGGAGCGAAGCTTGATTTTGATCAGATAATCTTTCATTACACGCTCAGGGATTTCAAGTGCTCGGCCATCGGTTTGCCGTCGGCGCTGAAAACCTTGACCTGACCATAACCGCGTGTGCCGCAGCCGCCGATATACTCGTTTTCCAGCATTTCGAAAGCGGAGGCGAGTTTTTTCATGAATCTTTTGCGTGTTTCAGCTGAATCTTCAGCGAAAAGCCGCATGGAAATCGAAAAATTGAATTTGGCGCCTGCGGGAATTCTTTCCTGCTGCCTTAAGGCTCCGCGCTGTGCTTTCCCCGCCAACCTGTCCATCTGGATTTCTGTTTTTACTTCAACAAACGATCCCGGCAATGCCTCTTCGAGGTCCTGTTGCGATTTTTCGTCAAGCATTGCATCTCGGAAAATCAGGCGGGTTGGTTGAGTGCTGTTTTGAGCGTTGCCGCAACCGAACAACATGCAAACATCGCACCGGCCGCAGTCACACGGTTTGCCTGTTTTTTGGGTGGTAGTATTGGCATCGCTCATTTCCATAATCGACCGGATTTTGCCTTTGAGCGATGAACCCGGGATATAGGGAAGACGCGTTACCGGATGACGAATAACCGGGTTATCCGTTTCGCCAATCCCACCAGCTTCCTTAGTTCCGCCGATCTTCATTCCGTTAAGGCAAAGAATCTGTCCTTCGATTATCTTGTGCCCATCCAATTTCATGAAATCCTCCTATTTTTGTTTCATTCTAGCAACAATAGCCGTTAAATATTGGACGAAACCCCTGAATTCATTTTTATTTTTTACGGCTATATCAGAGTGGCTTTCTACAAAATCTCTGAATACATCTTTTATTACCGCTCTTTTTGTTTGATATTCCGTATGGGTAACGAATTTGTAAAAATTTTCTCTGATAAAGCCGAGGGGCAGGTCTCTATTGGTTTTCATCCTCATCTCAATTGCTTTTAGCATATTGAATAAGTGTCTTATGGATGTTTGGGTCATGCTTTCCGCCTGAAATATTGTCGCCATTTTCTCGGCGGCATCCATAAATATTTCCTTTTTCAAGTATCCATCAGCCTCGTAAAAGCTATCTTTGAAAATGCATTCGGGCGGCACTCCGCGGGACGAGCCTCCTTTGTAGCCGGTTGAATAGCCTCCGCTCGATGGTGGATTAGCCGACTTTGGTTTGCAATTCATGCAAAATTCATAATTACCCATAGTAGTTTTTCCACAGACCTTACATTTTCCCATTTTCACCTCACTCTCTGGTTTTTAGCAGTGCATATTGACAAATAAAAGACAATAATTTCGCATCGGAGAATTCGGGATTTGTAAATTTATGTGCCCAAGCTTTGGCTTCCTGTTCGCTTTGGCTGACGTCTTTCCAATTGCGCGTCAGGTCATAAATCATTTGGGGAATGACTCTCAAGGAGAACGTATTGCCGGTAGCACGGAATTCATCCAACTGCAAGGCATATTGGAGGAAGCGATAGATTTTGCCGGTATTCAACGTACCGTCCCTAATCCATTCGACCAATAATTCACCCTGATCGAGCGCCTTCGAATAATCCGTCCATGTCATGGTTTTTCCCAAGGCCGTTACTTTATTCTTTTCGGTGCCCTGCTTGGATTGACTCAAGTATCGCTTTGCCAGCCCTTGCGAAAATAGCATGGGTGACTTAGGCCCGACTACAGCAATGCCCGCGGAAATCCCCCATGATTTATTATTGCAGGTGAATTTCGAAAATTCAATTTGCAAATCTCGAGCCAGATGAAACATGGCATCCCATGGCCCAATAAAAAGCAGATCATCGCCGCCGGAAAATACGGTGTAGGTATAGGGATATTTGTCCTGTAAGAAATGGCCCAAATACCCGGCAAAGAAATATTCGAGCTCGCGGCTCAAGGTGGCAACCCGCGAGATCGACCGTCGATCGCGGTCGCTTCCTTCTTCACTTTTAAATCCCATACTGAATTGGAATCCCAAATCGTCTATGTCTGCCGAAAGAAATGCCAAGGCTTTTTTGCCGTTTGCCATTTCGGCGATTTCCCCGAATTCCAACACATCGCCGTTTATATCTTTGGGTACGTAATTATTTTTTAGAATCGTGAATGCCGGTTCGCTCTTTTTATTTTCGGCGAAATCGAATTTGATGATCAGATCGGCGATTTCCGGGTTTTTGTGGAAATCCAGGTAGGCGAAAGGCAGTTTAATACTATAAGAGTTATCGAAATTGACGAATACGCTGTTTGCTTTCACGAGATTGCGGCCTAACTCGCGATCATTCCAGCAAGATTCACATAAATACCTGTCTCCCGCATCGCGAGTGGCTTTCTCGGTTTGACATGAAGGGCACAACTCTTCGTTCGAACCGGCGTAGCCTTTCAACACCCAATTCTTTTCGTTCCATGAATCCCCGCTTTTCAAACAACCCAAACCTATCAGGCTTTGATCATATAGCATTTCACCCAGCTTTGTCATAGTCTTGGCGAAATCCTTGACCCCGTCATGGTCGATCTCGATATAGGCAAGATTAAACCGTAATTCGCCGTTGCGGTTATTAAGTATCCATTCATGCATTTTCGATTGGTGATTGTCTAAGGTATTTCTGACATCCTTTGTGTTCGGCAATATCAAGTAAAATTTACCTCCGGCCATGATTACCAAATGAGTCAACGGTAATCCCAATTTATGTAATATCGAAGATGCTGTTGTATCGGAAATCTCGCTGACAAGGAATGATCTTCCCCGCAAGGCTTTCGCCACACCGCCGACACCTGTGTTAAGGCTGAAAATATATTTCTGTATGCCGCCATACTCCCCGGAAGCCAGGATGAATGGTTTTGCCTTGTTTTCGGCAAGATAAAGGCAGGTGGCTATCGCGGAGGTCGTTTTTAGATGGTCGAATAGCGAAATATCGGCGATTTTGACGTTAGTCGCGGAGGGAATCGCCCATAGGTATTTTTCCAATATCGACAAGCAGGTGTTTATATATTTAATCCCATCGTCGATAGATAAGAGCTTGATTTCCGCGATTAAATCATTCCAGATCGATTTATATTGAATCGATTGGTCGCGAGGCTCGCTTTGCACTTCAGGAATGATGTTTTTATAGGCGTATTCACTAAGCTTGAAAGCATAAATATCCTTTTCGGTTTCAACACTCACTCGACCGATCGACCGAATCACGGGCTCCAATGGGACTTTCCGGAAGTTTCCCCTTGTGTATTCTTCTTCGCTCACTTCGCGATCCATTGCCGAAGATAAACAGTCTGCATCCTTAATCAGCAATTCTTCGGCTGTTCTGGGAGCATGATGATAAGATGCCACATTTGCCAGATCAGACGCATTGATACCCTTGGGAAGGTTCAGTTTCAGCTGATCGCAGAATTCGTTTGTCCAAAGGACATGTAAATGGGTATAGATGCCATTAGGGCTTTTTCGGCAAATATAATCTTTCAGACCAATTGATTGGGACGATAACCCCGCTTCGCCTTCATTTGCGCGTTGACCGACTTTCCCGATATCATGAAACAATCCGGCTAAGGCAATTAACACGATCCTATTATCATGCATTACGTCCTCCCGCTGATCATAATAAATAAATTCATGCAGCCGTAAGCGACGGCCGAATCCCACCTGATACGCTACTATTTCAATTATTCGCGGCGAAACAAAATAGCCCCGATATAATATAGTATTATAGAGCGATTTGGCGGGAAAGGTCAATAGGTTCTTAATTTATTAATTATTTTCTTTTGACATTAACAATGCTTATAGGCCGGAATCGATTGAGGTTTCTCAGATGTCAGTTCGTTCCGGCCATGCTTATTAGGCGGGCATCCGTCTATTTGGTCGCCGGTCGGCCGATCGGCAGAATCGCCAGAGGATTTTCACCTTTGGGCAAACCCAGCAATTTGGAAATTCTATAATCATCGAATGCCCCGATTACAGTCGTTCCCAATCCCAGCGAAACCGTCTGGAGGTATATATTCTGAACCGCGCAACCGGCCTCAAGATGGGCGTAACGAACACCCCGCTCACCGTATTTTCGGGTCACCCGTTCATATACGGCCGTTATTATCAGCGCTACGGCGGCGTCATCGACCCAATTCTGAAAAACCACGCTGTCGACAAGTTCATCGAAAACCGGCCTTTTGGAAAGCAATAACAGCCGCTGCCCGGACGGAACAAAGCGATAAAGACCCGGATCGATATTTCTCACCCTGCCTACCAGTAGGTAGATTTCCAGCGGGTAAAGGGCGCCGGCGGAAGGGACTGCGCGCAACCCGCCGGAACCGGTAATGCCTTGAGCCGCCCAAAGCAATTGCGAAATCTGTTCGAGATTGAGCGAATCGTCGGCGAAATCACGAATCGACCGCCGCCTCTCGATCGATTCCTCAAGAGATAATGGTCCCGCAAGTGCCGGCTTGGGCAATGAAATGTGTATTTTCCCCATGACTTTTTCCGCCTCTTCCGATTTCGCGAATCTCCCTGTAAGCAACAGAACAATTACCATAAATTTCATTGTCATGGAAGATTCGATCCTCACAGGCCGCCTCCTTTTTTATAAAACCAATGACAAGGCGCGATTACGGCGTATACCGCCGCAGCAGATATAAATTCGAAAAGAACCGTTCGGCTGGTTATCGAGGGTGGAACCGCTTCCCACCCCTATCCTTTGATATTCGCCAGAGGTTTCAGGCGCGCCACCTTGCGCGATATGCCGAGATTATGCACCGTGCTCACAACCGTTTCGACATTTTTATAGGCGAAACCGGCTTCTTCGGCAAGTCCTTTCAATGAGATCGTGCGAATCAAGATTCCCTGCTTTTCCATTTCCTCCCGCAGCCTCGCACCGTGAATCTTTTTCATGGCGGCAGCCCGCGACATCGTCCGGCCGGCACCATGCAGAGTGCTGGCGAAAGTCAACTCACCCGCCTTGGCGGTTCCGACCAGAAGATACGATTCGGTCTGCATCGACCCGCCCACGAGAACCGGCTGCCCGACCTGTTTATATTTATCGGGTAGGTCGGTTGAGCCCGGACCGAAAGCGCGAGTGGCTCCTTTCCGGTGGACTATGAGTCGTTCCCGCCTACCGTCTATTTCATATTCTTCGATCTTGGCGATATTGTGGGCGACATCATAAACAAGATACATCCCCAACTCCTCAGCGCTCCGGCCGAATACACTGGTGAAAGCTTCCCTTATCCTGTGGGTGATTACCTGTCGATTGGCGAAAGCGGTATTGGCCGCACAAGCCATCGCCCCATAATAAGCCTGCCCTTCGGGCGACTTGAACGGCGCACAGGCCAGCTCCCGGTCGTTGGTCTGGATTCCGTATTTTTTCATGGCCGCCCCGAAACTCTGCAGGTAATCGGTGCCTATCTGATGGCCGAAACCGCGGGAACCGCAATGCACCATGATCGTGATTTGTCCCGGTTCCACTATACCCATCTTTTCGGCGACATCCCTCTCGCAATCGGGATCGAATTCCACTTTCTGGATTTCGAGATAATGGTTGCCCGAGCCGAGGGTGCCGACCTGATCGAAACCTCTCTCTCTGGCTTTTGCGGATACGAATTGTGGATCGGCTCCGGGAATCGTTCCCCGCTGTTCGGTGAATTCAATATCGCTGTCCCAGGCGTATCCCTTATCGCGGCACCAAGCCGCACCCTCGGCCATCAATCGATCGAATTCGCGGTCATTCAGTTTCACGATTCCGGTCGATCCGACGCCGCTGGGAACAAGCTTGAAAATCGTATCGATCAGTTCCCTCAATTTAGAGGCGACCTCTTTTTCATGCAAATTGGTGCGGATAAGCCTGACGCCGCAGTTGATATCGAAACCGATGCCGCCGGGTGATATGACTCCATCATCGACGCCGAAAGCGGCCACGCCGCCGATCGGAAATCCGTAACCGCGATGGCCGTCCGGCATGCACAAGGCGTATCGTCGGATTCCCGGCAAACAGGCCACGTTGGTGATTTGATCGACAACCCCCTGGTCGAGCTCCTCGATAATTTTTTTTGAGGCTATCAGCCTGGCCGGCACATTCATACCCGGTTTCGCCCCGCGGGGGATTTCCCAGGTGTAATCGTCAATTCGTATTTTTTCCATAGTCATAGATCCAATATCACTCTCGTGACGAATAAGTTCCCGACTTTATGAATTTTGAGTTTATGATAGGTTGCCGCCTTCACGTCGGTTTTTATCACATGCCTCTGCCGATCAATCGGCTCGCCCCGGGTCAGGCAATAAAGCCTATTATCCGATTCAAGTTTCAGTTCGAATTCCCCGAGAAACACTTTCCGGGTATCCTTAATAAAAATAAGTTCCGACAAAAAGGCAAACAGCAAATCTTCCCGGCTGTCTCCCTCGACCGTAAACTCGATTTCCAGCTCCGGTTTGATCGATTCCAAATCGGTCAAGGCGGCGAACAAGGCCCGGGCGCAGTTGGCGAAAAGTTCCTCGATTCGCTCTCCCCTGGCTTCGAACTCGAAATCGGCGAAAGCCCCGTCATCGATAATCGTGAATCCCGGCTCGGACATGGAATTGACCCTAATCGGCCGAGGCGATAGCGAAAACGGTTACCTCCCGGGCGCCAGCAGAATAGAGCGCCTGAGCGGCCTCGAAACAGGTGGCTCCGGTCGTGATTATATCGTCCACAAGCAGGATAGCGGCGCCCTGAATTTGTTTTCCGGGGGCAACGCCGAAGGCGTCGATCATGTTCCGCCAGCGCTTCTCCGCCGGTAAAACCGCCTGAAAATCGGTATTTCTGATTTTGATGAGAATGTCTTTCTTACTGGGAAGATGCAAAGCCTCCGCCAGTTCCGCGGCGATCATATGGGTTTGGTTGAACCCCCGGTCGTTGATATCGCGACGCCGCATAGGTATGGGGACCACCATGTCGCAGGGAATCGATTCAAGTTTCCGCCGCATGGCCGAAACGGCGATGGAGATCAAGTAACTGCCGCAACTCCTATCGCCTTCGAATTTGAAACGATGAATCAACGTTTTCATCATCTCCGAATATGTGGAAAAATAATAGGCAGAGGGAATCCGGCCGCCTTTTGTTTCGGCGCAATCGCAGGCCGAAGGCGAATTTTTCCGGCAAATGAGACAGACCGGTCCTGCGCCCGTCGATAGCCTTTCAAACTTTTCCCGGCAATACAGGCATAACGGCTTCTGCACATCGTCAAGCGCAGCTTTACAGTCGGCGCATGAAGGCGAGCTGATGAAAGCGAACAACTCAGCGGTCAGCCGGCTGGTTGTTCTTTCCAGCAATCGGCTTAGGCCTGACATGCTTTTTCCGTAAATACAGGTGCCACCATATCGAAATCGCCAATAGACAAAGGCAAAGAAACTGATTGCGCGAAATGGCGATCCCGCCGACTTTCATAAACACCATGGAATCTTCGTAATATCGGAAGAAGTCGATGGTAAAACGCCAGACGCTATACATGGTAAGTCCGTTCCAGAAAGTGAATCCGTCATAACGTTTTCTTTTTTCGAGAACAAGAAGCGCCACGAACATTATGAGGCCTGCCGCCGATGACATCAATTGGGTGGGCCAGAGCGGCGTATCAGGAAATGTCCAGCCGGCCATCGAATCGGCCGGGAAAACAACGCCGCAACCGCAATGTGTGGGATGTCCGAAACAGCATCCGTTCAAAAAGCAACCGATACGGGTGACCGCCTTGCCCAGAAAAAAGGAAGGAGCCAAGGCGTCGAGCAACGGCCATGGATTGATTTTCTTGATGATGAAGTAGGCAAGGGCAGCGGCGATCGCCAAGACAAGCCCGCCCATCATCGAAAGACCGGCGATTCCCACCTCGCCCGATCGCTGGAACGGATTGATGATGTCGATCAAATGTCCCTTGAATTCATCAAAATGATAAACGACATAAAACAATCGGGAACCGATTATCGCCGCAACCATGACTATGAAACACAAATCCAGCATCTGCAGCGGATTCAATCCTGATTTTCTCGCCCTTCTGACGGCCAGCATCGTGCCAAGGAAAAAGGAAACGGCCAAAGTCAATCCATAGGCCTTGACCGCAAACGAACCGATTTTGAACAACTCGGGATGCATCCTAATACTCCTGCCAGTTGCGCCCAACAGCCTGGATCACGCCGATAATGCTCCAGTTGAAAAGCATCGAGGAACCGCCATAGCTCACTAAAGGCAACGGCACACCCGTTACCGGCAGCAAGCCGAGCGTCATTCCGATATTGACCATGCCCTGAAAAGCCAAGGCGCCGGATAAGCCGGCCGCCATATAGCTGTTGAAAGGATTGCGAGCCTTATAAGCGATCACGAAACCTCGGACGACAATTACCGAAAACAATAATAGCACAAGTGAACTGCCGACGAAACCTGTTTCCTCGGAAATCACCGAATAGATGAAATCGGTGTGCTGGGCGGGAAGATAATCCAGTTTGGTTTGAGTTCCTTTCATGTAGCCCCGACCCCACAGGCCGCCCGAGCCGACCGCTATTTTCGATTGAATCACCTGATAACCCGCCTTTTTGGGGTCCCGCCCCGGATCAAGAAAAGTGAGGATCCGCTGGCGCTGGTAATCGTGCAATCGATTCCAGAGGTAGGGAGTGGCCATGCCGAATCCGAGAAACAACAGGAAAAAGACGATGCTGACGGGTATGCCGGGTCGGACAACATAAAGCAAAATCAAAAACATTATAAAAATAATACCCCAGGCAAGCCAGTGAAATGCGGCGATCATGCTCACAAGCGGAGAGATGATCAATAGGATCCGCAAAAGCGGCATACCGCTCCAGATCAGCATGACAAAAAAAATCGCCAGCCCGACCAGCGAACTTCCCAAGTCAGGTTGCTTGATCACCAACGCGGTCGGTATCATGACCATCACCAATGCCACCGCCAGCGTCGTAAGCCTGTTCAATTTCAGTTGGTTATAGGTGAAGAAGCGGGCCATCACCGCGCAAATGGTGAACTTGGCGAATTCTACGGGCTGGAAGGTGAAACCACCGATATTAAACCAACGGGCAGCCCGCCCGCTGGAAATCATGAGCACCAGAATCAAGGCCGCTACCGCCAGAAAATAATAAACATACGCCAGAACCTCATGAACCTTAAGCGGAATGAAAAAAAGCACGGTTGCTGCAAACAGCCCGACCGCCAGCCAAACGATCTGCCGCATGTGATAGTTTTGCGCCTGAGATTCCGGACTGGTGGCGGTGGCGCTGTAAATGAAGGCGATGCCGATCAGCGACAAAGCCAGAGGACAGATAAAAAGGGGAACATCGATGGCTGAACGAAGCGATCTCATGTCGGTTTTTTCCCGGAAATACGAAAATAGTGCGCAAGTAGAATTTTGGCCAAAGGCGCCGCTACCGATCCGCCGTGACCGGCATTTTCGACGATGATCGAAATGGCGATCTCAGGTTTTTCAACCGGCGCAAAACAGACAAACCAAGCGTGATCATTCCCATGCGGATTCTGAGCCGTGCCGGTCTTTCCGGCAATCGAAACACCCGGGATCTGGACGATCCTGGCGGTCCCTCCCCACTCTTCGGTCACCCCGATCATCGCGTTCACGATAAGCGCCAAATCCTCGTCTTTGATCGGAAGTTTGGCGACAATCTGGGGCGGGAAATCCGTTCGGTTGCCGTAGGCATCGACGATGCTGTTGACGAGTCTGGGTTTGTAAACGTTTCCGCCGTTGGCGAGGGCGGCGTACAGCACGGCCATCTGCAGCGGTGTGACCAGCAACTCCCCTTGACCGATGGCGAGATTGATCACGAAGGTTTTCGTCCAGCCGTATTTTCCGTAACGATTGTCATAATATTTGACACTCGGCGAATTGCCCGATTTTTCGCCGGGAATATCGATTCCGGTGGGAACGCCGAAACGACACATCGGCATAAACTTTTCCCATGACTCTATCCCGCAGAGCAACCCGAGTTGATAAAAATAGATATCGCACGATTGGACGATTGCCCCGTGCAATGTCAATCTGCCATGACCTTTGGGGCGCCAGCACTTGAAAACCCTGTTTCCGAAACGCTTCTGTCCAAGACAAGGATCAAATGTAGATTGAGCATCGATTTTATTGAAATAAAGCCCCATGGCGGCGGTGAATACTTTCATGGTCGATCCGGGCGGATAGGTGGCCTGAATCGCCCTGTTCAAAAGAGGATGCCTCGGGTCTTCGGCGATCTGAGACCAAGTCTGCGGGGTCATGAAACCGGAAAACAGATTGGCGTCGAATTCCGGCGACGAGGCCAGCGTCAGAACGCCGCCGTTGTTGACATCGACTATGACTATGGCGCCTTGGCCGGCCGAATCGAGGATACGGTCTGCCAATTGCTGCAGCGGCCAATCGATATTGAGGTTCAACGTGCCGCCGCTTATCGGCGGAATATCTTCTTTGCCGGGATATCTGCCCAAGACCTGCCCCATTGCGGTAACCTCGAGATAACTCAAACCATCTCGCCCGCGCAGATAGCTGTCGTACTGTTTTTCGAGTCCCTTTTTCCCGATCAGGTCGCCTTTTTGGTAATCGCTATATTGTTCCAGTTCCTTTTCGGAAACCTCGCCTATGTGACCGAGAAAGTGACTACCGAAACCCCGATCGGGGTATTGCCGCGTCGTTTCAGTCTGGAATACGACGCCCGGAAGTTCCAGAGAATGCTCCTCGAGAACGCTCAAAGTCTGAAAATCGATGTCCCGTCGCAATCGGATCGGTCGATATTTTTCGCCCCGGGCTTCGGCAACCAGACCGGTGATATAATTCCGATCCATGTCAAGAATCTCCGCCAATTTCCCGGCGATGGACGTTGTGTCGGTTATTCTATACGGTAAAAGGTAAAGAGAATATGACGGCCGATTCTTGACTATGATTTCGCCGTTGCGGTCGAGAATAAGGCCCCGCGGGGCGCGTATCGGCACTATCCGGGCACTGTTCGCCAGTGAAGCCTGCCGGTAATACGCCGTCGAAAATACCTGCATCGCCATCAGGCGGACGACGATTATTGCGCTCATCGCGAAATAGAGCGCCATTATTATCCGGGCATTGAAACGTCGATGGAAGTCTTCTTTGGTCATTGAAAAAGATCTCTTACCATCCGGCGATGCTTTATAAAACCGAAGACGATCACGCCGAGCATCGTCGTATATACGGCCGAAAGCAGAGTATTGATCATGACAAACGCCGAACCATCCTCAAGCAATCCGTATCTCGCCAAAGCGAAAAATAAAAATCGATAGCTCAGTGCGGCCACGAAAAGACCGGCGATCCGCAGCCACATGCTCTCCATCGCCAGTCGATCCTTCAACGCCGATATGCCGTAGCCCACCAGCGCCAACAACATCGAAGACCAGCCGAGTTCCGTCGGTCTGGCAAAACCTGTCAACAATCCCATCACGAAACCGAAAACAATAGCCGCCCTCGGTGTCGAAGTTAAGGCGATCCAGATCGTCACCACCAGCGCCATATCCGCCGCCGCTCCAAAAATAACCGCCCGAGGCATAATAACGATATTGAAAGCAAGGGCGACGATGATGCCCGAGACAATCTGGATATTGATAAACTTACCTGCCATAAAGTATCACGAATACTTCCTCGATCGACCAGAATTTCACGGCTGGCCTAACAAGAACGTCTTTGAACAGCGATCCGCTCCGGTTTTTCGCATAAACAACCGTGCCGATCATCAGTCCCGCAGGAAATATTCCGCCAAGACCGGAAGAAACCACCGTGTCGCCCACCGCGAGTTGACTTTCGACCGGCACGTCGCCCATTTCCAGCAGCCTTCCCCCTTTCCAACGGATAATGCCAAGGGTGCGTGTATTCTGATCGATCGCTGAAATCCGGCAGTTGTGATCGGTCAGCAACTGGACCGTCGAGGTCCCGGCACTCACGGCGATCGTTTTGCCGACGATACCGTCGGCCGTGACCACCGGGTTGTTGATTCTTATGCCTTTGTCCGCCCCCGCTCCGATAATGAGTGCCTGGGCATCCGGCATGGCTCTGGCGGCGATCACTTTCGCCGGCACGAGCCGTTGCGTGGTCTGGATATCGAATTCGAGCATCCTCCTGAGTCTGGCGTTTTCGTGCCGCATCTCGCTACATCCAGCCAATTGTATCGCTTTATCGGCCAATTGCCTGTTCAATTCAATATTGGTTTTCTTGGTGGTCGCCAGATCAAGCAGGAAATGGTCCAGTTCGATCAATGGATAATAAAAAAAGCCGCTCACCAAAGCGCCGATGGTTGTTTTAATCGAAAGCGGCAGCAGAATTAAAATTATGGAAATTGCACAGGCGCCGAGGAAATAAAGGAGGTTTACTTTCTTAAGCAGATTTGAAATAAACCCGAACATTTATTCATCGGAATCCAGGACCTCGATAAGGTCTTCTTTATACTTCGCCTTAAGCAACTTCTGGCGGTTTTTTTCGCTTTTCATTAGGAATGACAGCTTGGCCATAACGTTAAGGTGAGCACCGATAGCATCCTCGGGCGCAGCGATAAGAAAAAACAGATTGACAGGCTTGCGATCCATCGCCTCGAAATCGACGCCTTCCTTTTTCCTTCCGAAAGCGATCACAACTCCCCTGACGGCCTTGGTTTTGGCGTGGGGAAACGCGACGTTATAGCCGACGCCGGTCGTAACCAGCTTTTCTCTTTCCAACACCGCTTTGAGAAGTTCGTCTTTATTTTTTACGAGTTCGGAGTTTCCGGCCAGCTCAACGAGCTCAGCGATAATTTCTTCTTTTTTTGTGCCTTTCAGATCGAACGAAATCAATTTGTCATCGATGAAACGGGACAGCTTTATCACGCTACCTCCTCAATATTTTTCGGCCTCGTCAATCAACATAACCGGTATATCGCCATCCTCGATTCTATATTTCAGGCGGCATGCCGGGCACAGCAAAGCGTTATTCTTGTCGTCATAGGTTAAATCCCCCTTGCATTTGGGGCAAGCAAGAATTTCAAGCAGTTTGGGGTTCAGCATTTCATCCTACTCGTTTCATTCGTTATATACACCAATTGTTCGGTATTTCTCAAGTCTTTTGTCGCACAGAATGTTCGGCGGCAGGATCGTGAGTTCATCGAGCGTCTCGATCAGCACTTCCTTGATGATGCGGGCCGTTTCCTCGTGATCCATATGGGCGCCGCCGGGCGGCTCAGGTATCACCCGGTCTATAATTTTGAACGAGGCGCAGTCGGCCGCGGTCAATTTCAAAGCCTCGGCGGCTTGCTTTCGCCGCGCCTCAAGCTTGGCCGGATCGGTGTTTTCCTCGGCTTTCCAAAGAATGGCCGCGCATCCCTCCGGAGAAATCACCGAATACCAGGAATTCTCCAGCATGAAAACGCGATCGCCGACTCCGATGCCAAGCGCACCGCCCGATGCGCCTTCGCCAAGAATAATGCAAACAATAGGAACCTGAATTACCGACATATCGCGGATATTCCTGGCGATCGCCTCGGCCTGCCCCCTCTCTTCGGCACCGATGCCCGGGTAGGCGCCGGGCGTATCGATAAAGATCACGACCGGCAGATCGAACTTCTCGGCGAGCTTAATCAACCGCAGCGCCTTGCGATACCCCTCGGGGTGACACATTCCGAAATTACGGTACTGGCGTTGTTTCGTATCCCTTCCCTTCTGCTGGCCGACGACCATGAGACGGTACTTTTCCAGTCTGGCGAAACCGCCGACCATAGCATGGTCATCGGCGAAACAGCGATCCCCATGTAATTCGAAATAATCGGTGAACATCAATCTGATCATGTCGTTGGTATATGGCCGCATCGGGTGCCGGGCCAACTGAACCCGCTGCCAGCGGGTGAGCCGGGAGTATACTTCGTTGCGAAGACGATTGCGTTTGCGTTCGAGAAGCTCGATTTCGCGGGATAGTTCTAGATTCTCTGATGTGGCCAGATCCTTCATCTCCTTGATTTTCCGATCAAGTTCGAGGATCGGCTTTTCGAAATCAAGATAATCCTGTTCTTTCACTTTTTATTCGCCCTCCAGGGCTTGAATTTCCCCGAAACGACGATGGCAATTAATATAATGAAACCGGCCTGCAATACAAATAAAATATTGCGGCTGCCGCCGGCTATGGCAAAGGCAGCCAGCGCGAATTGCAGGCTAACCAAATAAAATATCCACACTATTACCTTATGATCGATACCGAAATCAAGCAAGATATGAAAAATATGGTGCCTATCCGCCATGTATATTTTTTTCCCTGAAAAAAGACGCCTGAAGAAGGTGGCGATTATTTCGATTATCGGGACGCCCAGCGCCAGTATCGGAATGAACATCACCACGGTCGCATAACTTTTCGGCCAGAACAACGATACCACGCCGAAAATAAAACCCAGAAACAGCGACCCCGAATCCCCCATGAAAATCGCCGCCGGAAAGCGATTGTATTTTAGGAAAGCCAGCGATGTCCCGATCAGGCCCGCCGCCAGAAACGACGGCAATTGCAGGTCCATTATTATGCTCAATGCAAGAAAACTCACGCCTGAAATCAGGCTCACGCCGGCCGCCAAGCCGTCGAGACCGTCGATCAGATTGATCGTATTGGTGATAGCCACAAGCCAGATCAGGCTCACCGGAAAACCCCAGAATCCAAGCTCGACGACTTTGTAAAACGGAATATTCAGGATTTCAAGCCTTACTCCGAGCCAAATCACGATCGAACAGGCGATAATCTCCCAAATCAGTTTGGTCAGCGGCTTGACTTCCTTGAGGTCGTCGTAGACCCCCACTCCGAAAATAATCGTCCCCCCGATCAGTATGCCGAAGATGGCCCTCGTGTTGTTTTGCCAGATTTCCGGCAGAAGCAACAATCCCGGAATCAAACCGAGAAAATAAGCCAAATAGATCGCGGTTCCGCCGAGGCGGGGAATTCTGCGGGTATGGATTTTGCGCGGCCCGGGCTCATCGTATAAATTTCTCTTGACACAATAGGAAATGATAATCGGAGTGAAAAGATAGCACAGGTAGCCGCTTACCGCGGCGATTATCAAATATGCCGGAATCTCGATCATCTGCGCCAAACCGCCTTGACCGTTTTGATTACGGCCGTGACCAGAAAACCGCAGATCAGCAACAAACCCAAGGCCAGATTCGAAAATATTCTTTCCGGGTAATGTTTCGCAAAATAAAGATGCGCCGAACGGTGATGATGCAGCAACGCCCGGAAATCCAGACAGCCCGAACTTGCGCCAAGCGAATGTTTTACCCGCAATTCCGGAACATACCAGATATCGATCCCCGCCGCATTCAATCTTTTGCAGAAATCCATGTCCTCGAAATAAAGAAAAAACCGCTCATCGAAACCGCCGAGATTGCCGAATATCCGCCGGGATATGATAAAGGCGGTGGCCGCCACCGCCGGAACTTTCGCCGCCGAACGGAGATCCAGATATCCGGCCGACGATAAATCAAAAAAACCGAGGATCGACAAAGGCGATTTTCTGGAAAACAGGAGATTTTTATGATCCGGAAACCGCCTTGCCGACAACTGAATCGATCCGTCCGGATAAATCAGGGCCGGAGCCACCGCTCCCCGGTGCGTAAGGCAAAATTTCCGGAGATATGAAAATGAGGTCGGCGGCAGTTCGCAATCGGGATTCAACATGAACAGATACTCCGCGGTGGCCAGTCCGGCCAACTTGTTGATTCCGGCGGCGAAACCGATATTTCTATCGGACCTGACGAGTCGAATTTCCTTGAATTCGCCGAGTTTGGCGATCGTCGAATCGGTCGAGGCGTTATCCAGCACGAGAATTTCGTGCGGTTTAAGGTCATTTCGAAGAATCGAGCTAAGACATGCGCCGATGCTGTTTTCGTTGTTATAGGCAACTATCAACACCGAAAAATCGATCAAGGCGTTTTCGCTCATAGCCGCACCGCCGGCAAAATCCGTGGGCGCCTATCAAGAAGGCCGGTGGTTTTCAATCCGCTTTTTTAATTCGGGCGGCCGTCAGGAATTTCTTTCGTGAATTGCGTACCGCCCAATCGATTTACTCGGCGAATTCATCAGGAATTCTTGGTTTCCTTGGTTCGCCGAATCTCTTCTTTCACCGAGACAATCAATTCGCCCAAAAAGCCGCCGAAAAACAACAGCAAGCCGGACACAATCAGCAGGATCACCAAATACAGTAAAGGCCTGAAACCGGAATGTTCGATGAACCTCAGGTAGATCGCCACAAGGCCGATGAGAAAACCGAGAATACATGAAATCATGCCTGCCGAACCGAAGAGAAGCAACGGTTTGGTCGAAAAAGACAATTGCAGCTTGACGCTTATCAAATCGAGCAAACCTGCCGGCAGTCGCCAGATTCCGAATTTCGATTTGCCGCTTTTTCGAGGATATAATTTTACCGGGATTTCCTCTATCTTATAGCCGGCCCCGGCGGCCATTACTATCATGTATCGATGCCAGCCCCGACGATATATGAAACAACCGGTGACTTCCTTTTTGAACGCCTTGACGGAGTTCAGATCATGAACCTTTACTTTGAACAGCCTCCTCGAAAGCCAGTTATAGATGAACGAAGCGATACTTCTAAGCCCGTAATTGCCTTGTTTTTTTCCAGTCACAACATCACAACCGGCATCGATTTTGGCCACCATTTTGGCGATATCCGAGGCGTGATACTGAAGATCCGCCGGATAGAAGCATATGATATTTCCTCCGGCTTTTGAGATTCCGGTCTCAAGCGCCGCCGTTAGTCCGAGATTGATGCGATGAGTATATACTTTCAGCCAGGAATACTGCAATTGCGCCTCGCGCAGCCGCTGCGGCGTCTTATCGGTGGAACCGTCATCCACCAGAATCATTTCCGCCCGGTAAGGCAGATTGGAAAAGAAGGCCTTGAATTGCTCCATCAAGGGGGCTATGTTCCCCTCCTCGTTATAGGCTGGGATTACAACGCTGAGCTTGATGCTGTCGTTCCGGGGAACGACTTTCGTCCCACGCGTCGATCTTTCGAACGTTTGCCTATCCTGCCGCATCGCCGGCCGCGCCGAACCCTGCCTATCCCGCCTTGGTTCTGATGTCCGAGACGGCCTTCTATCGTGTCTTCTATCCGGCCTATCAGGTCTTTCCTGTCTGGCCGGCCGGATTTGAGACGGGCTTGCCGCGGTTTGCTCCGGTTGCTTATCGGGGGGAACCGCCCCCGGTTGCGGCGTATCGGTTTGAGCCGGCTGTTCAGCGGCCGGCTGCGCCGTGTTCTCCTTCGGAGATTCCGCCATCTGGCCGAACGGCTTTCTTTTCAATCGCGGTCTTCCGTATTGATCTTCATTTTCCATTTTCGCTGCCTTTATTTTTTTGATACAGAAACTTGTCTGCCGTTTATTCCATAACGGCCTTGGCTGATAGAATCACAATCCGGTTCGGTCCATATCCTTGAGTTTCAGATGCTCCTTTTTCAGGAATAGCAAACCGATCAATGTTACCGGAAAAAATTGGCACGACCACAGCAATATCGAATATGATAAAGCCATTGACTTTGAAACTTCATTATTGAACATCCCCAGCGAATTTATCAAATTGAAAGCGATAACGCAAGCACCATGAAAAGTACCGATATAACCCGGCGATGACGGCAGGGTCACGGCCAGCACGGTTACGAACAACACTATATAGGCAGCCCAGACCACCGGATACAGGTCAAATGCGATAAAAATCAGATACCCGGATATTCCCGTAAATGCCCACAAAAATACCGATTGAAGAAACACTACCAGAATCAGCACGGGATCGGTCAAGATCGTCAGACCGACGCTGAATTTCCGCAGGATCGATTCGATTTTAGCGGCATATACGATCGAAATAAACCCGACCGGCCGGCAGATCAATTTCACCGCCAAGTCGGTTCTCGTCTTCAACAGATACAAAAAAAACAGCAGCAATATACTTGTTACAAATATGAATGCGCCGACCTCTTTCAACTTGGCCGGATAATCAACGAACAGCAGCGTAAAAAGGAACACCGTCAGCAGCCCGAGACTGTCGAACGCCCTTTCGGCGACGACCGTAGCGATAATGGAAGATTTGCTCAATTTATGTTTTTGAGACAGGGAGATAGCCCTGATAACCTCGCCGACCCTTGCCGGTAGGACATTATTCGCCATGAACCCTATCATCACCGATGAAAAAAGCGTCGATACGGGCAGTCGCTGAATCGGCTCGACCAGTTTCTGCCAGCGGACCGCCCGGATCCACATCGTCAAAATCACCGAAATCATCATCGGCACCGTCCACACATAAGAGGCGCTGCCCAGAACATGAATAAGCTGCGCGAAATCGACATGAATGACGGCATATATGATGAAACCGGCGCTTATCGATAATCCGAGAACAAACCGCCAGTTGAATCTCATACCCGGCCGCCCAGAATTTTGAACATTATCTGCTCACAAAGCTCGGCCGTTTTATCCCACGAAAATTTGGCCGCATGTGAAACAGCCCCTTTTTCGAGTGTGGCCCTGAGACCGCTATCGCCGAGAACTGCCGTCGCCTTTTCGGTGAATTCGCCAAGATCGTCCTGTTTGAACAGCAATCCCGACACTCCCTCATCGACGGAATCCCGCAATCCCGGCACGCGGGAGGCAAGCACCGGGGTCCCGCAGGCGTTGGCCTCGATATTGGTCAGTCCCCAGCCTTCTTTCAGCGATGGATAAACAAGAAGGTGGGAACGGCGCATGATTTCCACTTTTTTCTCTTCCGATACAAAACCGGTGAATTCGACATGTTTTTCTACTTTCAGGCGGACGGCAAGCGATTTCAATTCATCGAGGTAATCGCCCGTGCCGACCACCAACAGGCGCGCATCGGGTATCGATTGCCTGATTAGCGGCAAGGCCCTGATCGCCGTATCGATACATTTGTAACGTTTGATTCTCCCGACATATGCGAAAGTCGGTTGTTCATATTTCGAAACATCGGCCGCCGGAAAATAAACGGAGTGATCGATTCCGCATTTGACGATATGCACAAGCTCCCGACTGATCCCCCTCGAGCACATTTCCTCGGCCGTCGATTCAGAAATGACCATCATCGGCTTATTTCGATAGACCAATGAAAACGGCCTCTCGGCAAGGTAGATATAGGCCCCGAGCACGGCGTTTATCTCCTTGAAGATGGAATCGGAGAATAGATGCGGAATGATAACCAGCATCGGCAGCCGGTGATACAGCGGCGTATAGAAAGGGATCTTGTTAATATCCTCGAAAACGATATCGTATTTTTCGGCTTTGATCAGAGAGCGGAACGCCAGCGGTGCGATCCAGTTGAAAAACGGACGGGAACCTCTGCGGATAATCCGCACGCCGTTGACCATCTCTTCGGGAAGGCCGCCCGGGAAATTGCAGCATAAAAGATCGACCTCATGGCCGCGCCGCACCAGCCTCTGCAAGATCAATTCGAGATGAACCTCCGCCCCGCCGGCGGCCGGATGCTTAAGGTCTTGCCAGTTTAACGCCAGTATCCGGGCCATATCAATTACGACGGCCCTGCAGGCTGCGGATCGTATTTTCGATATTGGTCAACGTCGTTCGATTGTCTTTGAATCTTATTCTGGCCGCCGAAGCCAAGCTGTCGAATGCCGCGGAGTTCCCCGAAAACTTTTCGGCATACAAAAGATTCCGGAAAGCCATCTCGGAACCAGGACTGACCTCCAGCGCCCGATATAGATAGGGACGTGCTGCCGAATAATCCTGTCTCATCATCAATTCTTGCGCCGCATTTATGAAAACCTTTTCCTTGGTATCGTCGGGCAGTTTTTCGACAAGCCAATCGATACTATCCGGCATCCCGGCAAGCGCGTATAAGCCCGCCGTATAAGCCCTCGAACGCCACTCGTCAGGGAAAATTGCGATAGCCTTTTTCATGGCCATGATGGCTCTATTCAAGTCGTTTGCTCTCTTAAGAGTATCGGCAAGCTGCATAAATCCGGAAACGTAATTGGCCACCAAGCGAATATCGTTTTCCGTTTTGTACACCGTCGGATCATCCAGCCCGCGATAGCGGAACGTTTCCATATACCTTTGCCAGGCAAGATCGGCGTTTACCCGCCCTTTGCCTTTGCTGGCCACCACCCGGTAGGCCATTCCCTCCATGATGAAGTTCTCCTCCATCCCCAGACGATTCTCCTCGGCCACCGTCAGGGCGAAAAATATCGGATACCTTCCGTTGTTGGCTTTCAAAATATGCAGAATCATCTCGTCCTGGACCCGCCACAGCTTCTTCTTATCCGGCAGCCAGCGGGGAATCAAACGCTCGATTTGATCGTAGCTTAAAGTTATGGGCACCCCCATTTGCTCTTTCAATTGATGAATGTACCACGGGGTATTCAGAAGGCTCAGGTTCACCACTCGGACATCGCGCCTGATCTGTTCGACCTCCTGCAGAAACCAAAGCGGGAAAGTATCATTGTCGCCGTTGGTGAAAAGTATGCCGTCTTGATCCACCGAATTCAGGATATTATAGGCGTAGTCCCAAGGGATCCAATTGTCCGAACGATCGTGATCGGCATAATTCGCCATCAGCGAATGTATCGGCAGAAGCAGCACCAAGACCGCAGCCGCCGCCATGACGAATTTCCGCAGACGGAAATTTTTCAAACGTTCGACGATATCGGCGAACAATGAACCGATTCCTATACCTATGAAAACGGCGAAAAACATGAAACCGGGCGTATAGAAATAATCGCGGTCTCTCACCTCAAGCTGCGCCCCGCGCGTTCCATCGGAGAAATTCAGGTAAAAAAGCAATCCGATAGTCGATAAAAACAGCAGCAGAAAAAGCCAACTCCCGTCGATCCAACTGCGCCTGAAAGCCGCATAAATTCCCCAGAAACCCAAGGCGAAATAAACAAACGCCAGATCGGGCGCCGAATATTGTTTGTGGAAGAATCCCCACAATCCCATTCTCTCTTTGGTGCCGAATTGATTGGCCCAGCTTCCCCGCCGCGTCATCGCCCGGGTTATCATCGATTCCTGGCCGTATTGTTTGCGTTCGAGGAAATATTTGAAGCGGCGCCAGTTCGAGGGATTATTTTCGTTTATCGCCGGTTTTTCGGCCGCTCGTATCGGGATATACAGGTGGGTCGAATATCCGACGGCGGCCGCGGCAACGACCGCAAAAGCGAGTCCCCAGCGATAAGGCGCCCGGGTTTTCGCAAATGCGGCGACGCCGAGGACGATAAGCAGGATGATCATGCCCCAGAAGAACAAATCGAAAGAAAAGACGATCATCAGCAAGGTGATCCAGACGATCCAGAATCTGAAGTCGGTCAGCAGATTTTTATCTTTCAAGGCCATATAGGCGATGAAAACCGGCATGACCAAAAACGTCGTCAGATGAAATCCTATCGACAAGAAAGAAAGATAGGAAATTAGCACGAGATATCTGCCCGCACCGGGCTTGCCGATTCTGTTCGACCAGATAAGCAACAGGTAACAGAGCGAAAGCATGAGAAACATCGCCGCGCCGTAAACCTCGGCTTCGATCGAATTATCCCAATAGGTGGACGAAAAGGCCATGATCAAACTGCCGGCAAGACCGCCGATCGCCAAGGCGATCCGGCGGTAAGAGGTCAGTTGCTTTATTTCAAAACCGGCTATCATTCTTATTATAAGCCAATAGGCGACAAAGACCGCAGCCGCTGACGCTATTACGCTGATGAAATTCACACTCACGGCGGCGCTGAACGGCAACGGCAGGATAATAAAAAAGCGGCCGAGCAACACGAACAACGGCGCTCCGGGAGGATGTGGAATGCCCAGAATATTCGAGCAGGCGATAAATTCCCCACAATCCCAAAACGAAACCGTAGGCGCCTTGGTGAGCAGGTAGATTATGAAACTGAACAGACCGGAAAACAGGCCGGCCGAGAAAAGCAATCTATCCTTATACAAATTCATGAAGTTTTCCTCTTGGTGACCTCATAAAATATCGTCGTGCCGATTTCTCTGAAAACCGGCAATCGATCGAATATTCGGGATAATTTCACATCCAGAGCGGAATTTTTGAACAGACGGAACGGCGGCAGGCGGAAGGAGAGTATGGTCCAACGCTTAAGTTCGAAATCGGCGGCAAACGCTTTTTTGACTGCTTTAATATCAAGCTGCCACTCATCAGGCGAAAAACAGCCGATAAGTTTCTTTACGTTCTTTACGCCGAGCAATTTCATGAAAAGCCTCCGGCCGTAATAGTAGAAGAAATTGACGCTCATTCGATGAGGCTCTTGTATGAAAATGCGCCCGCCGGGTTTGAGTATGCGCGCCGCCTCTTTAAGCGATGCCAGTTGGTCGGGCAGATGGTGCAGTATTCCGAGATAGATGATAAAATCGCAACTATTGTTTTTGAACGGCAAGATTTGGGCATCGCAGGCAAGTCTGCCGCAGCGGGGATCATTGCGTTTGAGCAAACTCATGGTAATATCGGTAAGCACCACGAAGTTATCTTTGCTGAACATTTCGGCATGTTCGGATACGCCGCAGCCAAGCTCGAGGATTACGGCATCTTTCAAGACCAGCTTGCCCAGATAATCGGCTATTTCTTGTTTTAGGCGTCTGGTATAGGGACGGGCCATCAACTCATCATAAGCGGCCGCATCGTCGAAAGCCTCGATTTCTTCCGTTATTCGTTTATCAGCAGACATCCCGTTCTCCAGCGATTTCCGGGCGAGTTAAGGCAAAGCCGGGCGTTTGTCAACCGCCGGCCGGACTGGCGTTTCCGACGGTATCGAGGACGCCGTTGACAAAGCGGCCGGAATCGGCGGAACCGTATTTTTTTGCCAGCTCGATAGCTTCGTCGATCGCAACTTTTATCGGCGTTTCCGGAACATATTTGATTTCTGCAACACCCAGCCGCAATATATTTTTATCGACAATCGCCAGCCTCGAAAAATCCCAATTCTGCAGGATTTTCTGGATCAACCCATCTATCTCGGACATATTGGCGCGCACGATTTCTATCAGGCGTTTCGCAAATTCCGCGCCATCGGAGGGAAGTCGATGGGAGGCCACACAGAAAGCAAAGCTCTCGTCGATATTATCCTTGCCGCCCGCATCGATCGAATATAATACCTCCAGAGCAACGCAACGCGCCTTATGCCTTTGGCCCATCGCTTAAATCGCCTTATACAAATTCACCAACTCGATAGCCGTCATGGCGGCATTGAATCCGCGGTTTCCCGATTTGGATCCCGAACGTTCGATCGCCTGTTCAATCGAATCGGCGGTGACAATACCGAAAACGACCGGCAGATCATATTCAAGCGAAAGGCGCGCTATCCCCTTGGCCACCTCATTCGAAATATATTCATAATGCGGAGTGCTGCCGCGGATAACCACACCAAGACAGATCACGGCATCGTATTTTTTCGATTTCGCAAGGCGGGCCGCCGCGTATGGTATTTCAAACGAACCCGGCACCCTGACTATAGTGAAATTCTTCTCCTCGGCGCCGTGACGCTTCAGGCAATCCAGCGCCCCGTCGAGCAACTTCTGCGAAAACATTTCGTTGAATCTGGCCACCACGATGGCATATTTATGCCCGCTTGCATCCAATGAACCGCTGATTTCCATATCAATTCCCTTCTTTGCACGACCTCAATGTCGGCGAAATATCGAGCAAATGCCCGAGTTTATCCCGCTTCGTTTCAAGATAGCGGGCATTATGACGATTCGGCGCGATTTTCATCGGGACACGATCGACCACGGTCAGCCCATAGCCCGACAGGCCGACCACTTTCTTGGGATTGTTGGTGATCAGTTTGATCGTTGATAGGCCGAGGTCGACCAAAATTTGCGCACCGATACCATAATCGCGCAGGTCGGGGGGAAAACCGAGCTCGATGTTTGCCTCGACCGTATCTTTACCCTGGTCTTGAAGTTTATAAGCCTTGATTTTATTTGCCAGACCGATCCCTCTTCCCTCCTGGCGCATATACAAGACGACCCCGAGTCCGGCTTTTTCGATCATATTCAACGACTCTGCGAGCTGCTCGCCGCAATCGCAGCGGCAGGAACCGAACACGTCACCGGTCAGGCAGGAAGAGTGAACCCTGACCAGAACGTTTTCCTTTCCCTTGACTTCGCCCTTCTGGATCGCCAGATGATGATGATCGTCGATCGTGCTTTCATAGAGGTGAAGTGTGAAATTGCCGTGTTTCGTCGGAAAATCGACCGTGACCGCCCGCCGGACCAGCACTTCGTGCCGCCGTCGATAGGCGATCAGATCCTGAACGGTCACTATTTTCAGCTTGAATTCGGCGGCCATTTCGAACAGCCGCGGGACTCTGGCCATAGTGCCGTCATCATCCAAAATTTCGCAGAGGACCCCATAGGGATTCAATCCGGCGAGCCTACATAAATCCACCGATGCTTCAGTGTGTCCGGCCCGCGCCAAAACTCCGCCTTCCCGCGCCTGTATCGGAAATATATGCCCCGGCCGGCCGAGATCTTCGGGTTTGGTGTTCTTGTCGGCGAGGGCTTTTATGGTTTTCGCCCTATCGTAGGCCGAAATGCCGGTGCTCGTTCCGATAAGATAATCGACCGAAACGGTGAATCTGGTCCCCATTTTGGCGGTATTGACCGTCACCATCTGGTCGAGCTGAAGCTCCCGCAGTCGGGCCACGGGCAACGGCACGCAAAGCAAGCCACGTGCGTATTTGCTGATGAAATTCACCGCCTCAGGCGTTATCTTTTCGGCGGCCATTACCATATCGCCTTCGTTTTCCCTGTCCTCGTCGTCGCAAACGATGACGATTTTGCCCTGCCTTATATCCTCGATAGCGTCTTCGATTTTATCAAATTGAGCCATGCTCACCTCTCGAAACCGTGCTCGCGCAAAAATTCCCAATCGATTGCGTTGCGTTTCGGCACGGTCATTTTTTCTATGTATTTGGCCAACAAGTCGAATTCGAGATTGACTATCTGGCCGGGTTTTCTGTATCGGAGATTGGTATTTTCGATCGTTTCGGGAATCAAAGCCGCCTTGAATGTATAATCGGTGATTGCGAAACAAGTCAGGCTGATACCATCGACGGCGACCGAACCTTTTTCCACCAGATATTTTCCATACTCTGAGGGGAATCCGATAGTAAGAACCGCTGTCCGGCCGTCCCGGACGAAATTTTCAATGTTTCCGGTGCAGTCGATATGCCCTTGAACCAAGTGCCCCCCGAGAGGGGAATCGAGCGAAAGAGGAGTCTCGAGATTGACCCGGTCACCCACCTGCAGGTAAGCGAGATTCGTTCTTCGCAGAGTTTCGTTGGTGGCGAAAACATCGAACACTCCGCCTCTTATTTCAACAACGGTTTGGCAGGCGCCGTTGACGCTGATGCTTGCTCCGCGGGTCAGGCCCGAAGTCAACTTAGCGCCGATCGAGAACACCGCCCCGTCGTCGTTAGGATGAACTTCCCCTATCAACCCCGTCTCTTTGACAAGTCCGGTAAACATTATCTCAAATCACCCATTATGGCGATATCCTTGCCGAGTTTCTTGAACGCTGCATTCTTCAACTTCATAGAATCACCGATTGTTTTTACGCCGAGCATACCGATCGCCGAGGTGCCCTCACCGATAATTATCGGGCAAGTCACGGCAATCAACCGATCTACGAGACGGGCATTCAAGAAACCCGTGATCACCTTCGCCCCGCCTTCAACGAGAAGCGACGTAATTCCGAGTTCAGCCAATTTTCGCAGCAGCGATAACATATCGATGCCCTTTGGTCCGCTGGAAAACCTCAGGATTTCCATTCCGGCCGGGAATTTGCGGTCGCTTGAAGTGGCGATGATGGTGCGGGCTTCTTTCGAGCGGAGGATTTTCAGGTCTTTTCTCAACTTGCCCGAGCCGGACAGAATCACGCGCACGGGATTTCGACCCCGTACGTGGCGCACCGTAAGCAACGGATCGTCGGTATTGGCGGTTCCCGCTCCCACCAAAACGGCGTCATTCAACGCCCGCAGCCGATGGGCGAATTTCAGCGACTCCGCCGATGAAATCCAGCGTGACGATCCGCTTGAGGTGGCAATTCGGCCGTCAAGGCTCTGAGCATATTTGACGGTGACGTACGGCAGGCCGGTGGTTATAAATTTAGCATAAGGCTTTATGATTTCTTTGCATTTGGCTTCGAACACTCCGACACTGGTTTCTATTCCCGCCCGCTTCAGTTCGGCAATTCCCCGCGAGTTGACTTTTGGGTTCGGATCGATCGTTCCCACTATCACCTTTTTTATTCCGCTTTCGATTATGGCTTTCGTGCACGGCGGAGTGCGGCCGAAAAAATTGCACGGCTCAAGGGTGACATACATGGTCGCTCCCGCGGCGGCCCGGCCTGCTCTGGCAAGTGCAAGCGGTTCAGCATGAGCCATACCTGCCCGATGATGGTAGCTGCGGGCGATCACCTTATCACCTTTCACGATAACGCAGCCGACGGCCGGATTGGGTGATGTCCTGCCTATTCCCTTTACGGCCTGGCGAACGGCCTCCGACATATATTTTTCATCTTTGCTTAACTGATGCACAAAAAAATCCCTGGCTTGCGGGGCAGGGTTAACGGCATAACTCGAAAACCTGTCTTCTCCCATCCGGACTATTGCCGTCGGCGCCCGAATTTCACGGGCTCTGCCCTTTCGGGCTCGCGGGCTTTTACCGCCGGTCCAGGAGTTTCACCTGACCCCGAAGACGGTTGCAATATAATAATTTTCGAAAATCTTGTCAAGAAATCCAAGCAGGTTGAGGAGCGAATTCAGGCGGGGCCGGATCGCTTATTTATGGTATGGCAAACCCTTGATTATGCTGATGGCGCGGTAAACTTGTTCAAGAAATACCACTACCGTCAACTGGTGGGCGAAAGTCATTTTGGAAAGCGACAGGCGCATATCGGCAAACTTCAATATTTTCTCGGAAATACCCAAGGCGCCGCCTATTACAAAGTGCAAAATGACGTCGGACCGATTGCAATAGTCCTGCATAAACTTGGCGAAATCCTCGGTCACCATCGGGTTCCCCGTCCGCTCGAGAATGACCAAAAAGTCGTTCGGGCCAACTTCATCAATGATTCGTTCCCCTTCGCGCCTCAATACATCATGCTCATTTTTGCCTTCGATAATCTTCTCTTCCTTCAAATACTTGATTTCGAGTTGGCAATGTGGAGCTATCAGTTTTTCGTAGTGGGCTGCGTAGCTCTTGGCGAATTGATTGTGCAGCTTGCCGATAATGGTCAATTTGATTTTGTTCATCTGGCGATCAATTCCATCAATATTTTACGCGTTCTTGGTCCATCGAACTCACAAAAGAAAATCTTCTGCCACGTACCCATGATCATGTTGCCCTTTTCGACGATGATTGTGACGGAGTTGCCGATTAATGCAGCCTTTATATGAGCGTCGGCGTTACCCTCCATATGCGAATAACTATCGTTCTGCGGCGCCAGTTTCGACAACAGGTAAAGCATATCGATCCTTACCGATGGATCCGCTCCTTCGTTGATCGTAATCGCGGCGGTCGTGTGCGGAACATATACTATCACGATTCCGTCGAATTTGCCAGGAATATTCTCGGCGATTTTCGACGTAATATCGACCATCTGATTCCGCGAGGTGGTCTTTATTTCAATCCTGTTCACCGGCCAACCAGCGCCTCGGCGAATTGCCGTGGATCGAATTCTTCGAGATCACCCACACCTTCGCCGAGCCCTACATAACGAACGGGGATTTTGAACTTCTCCGAAATCGTAACCAAAGCTCCGCCTTTGGAAGTACCATCGAGCTTGGCCAGAATCAGGCCGGTCAGGCCGATGGCCTGATGAAACAGCTCGACTTGGGAGATGCTGTTCTGGCCGATCGAAGCATCGAGAACCAGCCATGATTCATGGGGAGCGCCTTCGAGTGCCTTGGCCGCCACGCGTTTCAGTTTTTTCAATTCCTCCATTAAATTGGACCGCGTTTGAAGTCTGCCGGCGGTATCGATGAGGACATAATGCGCCTCCCGAGCTATTCCCGCCTTGACCGCGTCGAATACAACTGCGGCAGGATCGGAGCCTTCCTGCGATCGCACGATCATCGCCCCTGAACGCTCTCCCCAGAGCGCAAGTTGATCGGCTGCGGCGGCCCGAAAAGTATCGGCGGCCGCAAGTATCACCAGCTTTTTCTCCGCGGTAAATTTGGCCGCCAGCTTTCCTATCGACGTCGTCTTCCCCGAGCCGTTCACTCCCACAAACAAGATCACGCACGGCCTCGGCGAACCGCCCATCGGACTGCTTGCGGGAATATTGACGAGATTATAGATTTCCTGCTGCAAAACATCGGCCGGCGATTTGTCGCGGCCTTTTTTCATCTGCTCTATCAACCTGGCCGCGGTTGCCGGCCCAACATCGGAAAGTATGAGGTTCTCTTCAAGTGTGGCAAGCAGATCATCGCTGAGAGGCTTGCCGAGCAACCCGCCGATCCTGTCGAGCAGGTTGTTTCTTGTTTTGGCCAGACCCTCGAAAAATCTATTAAACAACCGCCTTTTCCAATCTATCTTTTTCGAATTTTACCGAGACGATGCTTGAGATTCCCGGTCGATCCATGGTTACACCATACAGAATATTGGCCGCTTCCATCGTTTTTTTATTGTGGGTGATCACGATAAATTGCGTGGATGATTTGAACCGATCGAGCAGTTTGACGAATCTATTGACGTTGGCGTCATCGAGCGGGGCATCGATTTCATCGAGAATGCAAAACGGGCTTGGTTTTACAAGATAGATGCCGAAAAGCAGCGAGATGGCGGTCAGCGCTCTTTCACCGCCTGAAAGCTGCGATAACGACATCAGCTTTTTATTGCCGGGGCGGGCTATGATTTCGATCGGCGATTCGAGCACGTCATCGGGATCGGTCAGCTTCAGCTCGGTGGTTCCACCCTCGAACAGGGTTTCGAACACGCTCTGGAAATTCTTTCTGATCTGTTCGAACGTGGCGGTGAATTTTTCCCGCGCCGTCTGATTGATTTTTTGAATCGCCTCAAGCAGCGAGGCCTTCGCTTCTTCGAGATCTTTCATCTGGGCTTCAAGAAACCGAAGGCGATCCCGCTCGGCTTCATACTCCTCGAAAGCGAGCATGTTAACCGGACCGAGCCTATCCACGACCCGGCGCAGGCGCATTATATCGGCCGAAATTTTGACCTCATCATAATTTTCAGGCCGCGAATCGGTGATCTTGATCTCATAGTCGTGAAATATGGAATCTTCAATATTTTTGGCCTGATTTTCTATTTCCGCAATCTGCATTTCCAGTCGATGTAATTCCTCGTTCCGGGCATTCATCTCGCCGCGGTCTTTTTTCAGGCCGTTTTCCAGTTCGCCGAAAGAGAAGGCGGCCGCGTTTTTGCCGTTCAGAAGTTCATCGCGTTTCTTTTCGAGGCCGTCCCTTTCTTTAAGAAGCAAAACATTTCGTTCCCTGATTTCGGCCTGCTTTTTTTCAAGCAGTTCTTTTTCCATTGCAACGTTTTGAATCCGCGACTCGTTCAGTTCGAAAACGCGGTCCGATTCGGCGATCAACTCGGCCTGACGCCTCAAATCGTCCTGCAGCTTTTTCGTCAACCCTGATAGTTCGACCTGACGTATCCGCTGATTGTTGAACGATTCCTGCAATTGTTGAAATCCGGCGGCAAGCAGCTTATATTGCTCCGAATTTTTATTCAACTCAAGCATGAGCCGGGAGCGGGCCGACTCGTGATCGCTGACCGATTTTTCAATTTCGGCGGCTTCGTTTCGCAGGGCGTCCAGCCTTTCCCCCGCCTGCTTCTGATCGGAAGCAAGACGCTCAAGCATGTTCGTTCCGTCCTTGAACTCGAACTCGATTCGCGACAGCTCGGCCTTCATTTTTTCCCTTATTAATTGCAGATTTCTTTTCTTATCTTGCAATTGCTGCGATATCGAACGGCAGATATCAAGCTCTCTCTCGGCCGTTTTGATCTGTGCGGTTTCGGCCTCAAGCGATCTCCGGAGTTTTTCGGCGGAATCCTGCCAGAATCTGAGATCGCCTTTTCGGCCGATTATTCCGGTAGAGAAAACACCTCCCTCGGTTATGGCGCCGGAGTGAAATTTCCCGGCAAGATCCACGGCCTCCCCCGGAAAATCAGCGGGAATTTCGCCGGCGGCGAAAACAAGCACGGACCCGAACAGCAATTCGATCAGAGGACTGATCGACTCATCAGCGGTGATAAAAGCAGCCAGCGGACCGAGACATCGCCACCCCCGGTGATTCGGAACCGGACGATCAAGTTTTGTGGCAATATCAAGCGAAATAAAACCAGCCCTCCCCAGATTGGTCGTCTGCAGATATTGAATACACTCCTCGACCTGACTTCTTTCTTTGCATACTATCAACTGGCCGAAACGGTTTGCCGCCGCTTCGAGAGCGGCCCGATATTCTTTCCCCGTGGTGATAAGATTGGCAAGGGTATCGATCACGCCTTCGGGCCTGTTTTCCCAGGCGAAGATGGCTTTGACGCCGGATCCGTAACCCTCGTGCTGAACGATCAATTGGGCAAGCAAATCGGCTTTTCCTTCGGCCGCGGCCAGTTCCGCCTGAATGCCGGCTGCCCGGCTTCTGATATTCTCGATATCCCGCAACAATCGCAATTGAGTCTGTTGATTTTCCCCGATTTTCGCCTCGATTTCGGAAATGGCGGAATCGCACTCGGTCATTCTGATACTGCGGTCCTCGATCCCTGACCTCGAATCATCGACTTTCTTCCTGATTTCGGCCATCGACTCGAGCGAGCGTTTTCTTGCAGAGACCAACCCGGAGATTGTGGTTTTCAAGGCTTCAAGTCGAGTCGTTTTGACGAGCAGTTCGTTTTCTATACTTCGCAGATGCTCGCGGTTGTTCTCCAAAGCCCGGCGGGCGGATTCCATCTCATCTTTCGCCCGGATCATTTCCGCCTCGGTTTCCAGAAGCCGGTCGTTGTTCTGTTCAAGCAAAGAAGAAGTTTCTTTAAGGGAGATTTCCGTTTTTGACATTTCGGAAATCAGAGCGGCCTTGCGCTCGGCGATAGCTGCATTCTCTTTGCGCCAAAGCGCCGCCTTTTCCTGCCCCACGATCATGGCGTTCTGCGTCAGGGCCAGCTCATTTTCAAGCTTCAGGATCGCCGCGTTCGTCTCGGCGATTGCGGCCAACGTTTCGTTCAGTCTCTCCTCGATAGCGGCTATCTCCATCCTGGCGCCGATGGCGGCCGCTTCAGCCTTATCGATCTTGGCGGCCTGAGCTTCCCTTGCCGCCCTCAATTCGGCGAATTTTTCCCTCAGTATTTTTTCCCGCTGGCGCAGATCGAATAGCTGGGCCGACGCCCTTATCGCCTCAAGTTCGGCCAGCCTGTCTTTAAGAGTCTTGTGCCTTTTCGCCCGCCCGGCCTGTCTTTGCAATGATCTGACGTTTTTGGAAATCTCGCCGATAATATCACCCAGCCTGAGCATGTCGGTCTGGGTGCTTTCGAGCTTTTTTATCGCTTCCTTTTTCTGAGCCTTGTATTTGGTAATTCCTGCGGCTTCTTCGAACAGAAACCGCCGTTCCTCGGCGTTATCGGAAAGAATCGCATCGATCATGCTTGTCTGAAACACGCTGTAAGCATGCGTTCCCATGCCGGTATCGGCAAACAGCGAAAGGATATCTTTGAGTCGGCAGGGGGTTTTATTGATCAAATACTCGGATTCGCCGGATCGATACAGCCTACGGGTGATCACGACATCGCTATACTCGATCGGAAGAATCCCCCGCGTATTCTTGATGACAAGATTGACTTCCGCCAAATCGGCGGGGGCCATGTCGGCCGTACCGTTGAACAGCACTTCGTCTATCCTCGAGCTGCGAAGCATCGTCGGGCGCTGTTCGCCGAGCACCCAGCGGATCGAGTCGAGGATGTTAGTTTTGCCGCAGCCGTTGGGGCCGACGACTCCCATCATCCCTTCGTCGAATAGTAGCTCCGTTCGGTGAGGAAACGATTTGAAACCGCTTATTTCCAGTTTATGCAGATGCAATCGACATCCCCTGTTTTTTCAAGTTATGAAGGGCCAGAATGAAAGCGTCGTAGGCTTTCTTGATCGGAATATCATCGCCGCCGACGCTTATTTCGAGATTGTAATACGGCAACCCCAGACCTTTGGCTCGGCCGATTCTCACCGGCGCCTGCGCCAGCGCACACACGGAAGAATTGAAAAAATTGTAGGTAAAATCCAGATCGATACAGACGGAAAGGCTTTTTGATTTCAGCTTGTCGATAAACGATTCGCGCGGCAGCCCGAACGTTGAGATATCGCTGGAATACGGTTTTATCAATGTGAATTTCTTGATGAATTCGTGCGCCCGCGGGTCAATATTGGAAGTCAGCATTATTTTTATCAGGCGGTTGGGAAAAATTTCGGCGATTTGGGGCAGTCTCGAAGCGGCCTCAACCAATGCCGACATATCGGCGGGCATAAGCACAAGGCAATCGGCATAATCGATGAAACAGCGCGTAAAGTTCACCGATTCGCTCTTAAATTTCATTCTGTGCCGCAAGCGGGCGATTTTTTCGGCGATCCTGTTTACCTTTACCATGTTCCATCAGGAATTCATTCGGCAAAAAAGATCCGACGTTGATTTTTGACCAGCGGTGATTCCGCAACACGGTTGCCGTTATACAATATATCAAGGCAATCGCTTCTGCTCAGCTCAAGGTAGAACCGTCGGGTTGACCGATTCTTGATCGTCTGGCCCTGTTGAAGCAGTCCCGCATAAAAAGTATCCGAACCGGCCATGAGCAGAATATTGACCGGCTGGATTGCCGTGATTTCAAGATAATGATAATCGGCTGATTTTATCGGACTTGGCAGATAATCCAGCCGATCGGAATACATCGAGCTTCTCGTGAAGACTCTCGGCGGAGGCGTGACCAGCTCCGATAATTGAGGCAGCCGTTCGGCATTCCTCTGCCGGGCGTAACCTTCAAACAGAAGGATCACCAGACATGCAAACGCCGTCATGGCGATCGCAACCACCCATCGATAATCGAAACGACGCTCTGGCACCGGGTTTACCGGAGGAGTCGGCGCAACCGTCGATTGCTTGTCGATAATAGCATAAAGCTCGTTGATTGGCGCATCCAAGGCCTCCGCCAGACTTTTCACGAACGGCTTGACATACATCGGCCCCGGCAAAAGGTCCCACCGCCCGTTTTCAAGGGCTTCGATATAAACTGGCATAATCTTGGTTTTACTGTATAGTTGTTCGCGCGTCATCTGGCGAGTTTCGCGCAACTGGCGCAATTTGGCGCCTAAGCTTTCAGACATCGCCCATGAACCTCAAGCATTTTTCGAAACAATTTCGTCGGAAAACCGATCACCGTATCGATTTCGCCTTTGATCGTTTTCACCAGAAATGACCCCATTCCCTGAATTCCGTAGGCGCCGGCTTTGTCCATCGGCTCTCCGCTTTCTATATATTCGATGATTGCCTCGTCCGTCAAGTCGTTAAACACGACGATGGTCGAATCGAAATCGTCATCGATCTTTCGGCAAACGGGGCATTTGATCGCCAATCCGGTATAGACAATATGGGAATTTCCCGAAAGTTTGCGCAGGATGGCGAACGCCTCATTTTTGTCCGCGGGTTTATGCAAAAACTCATCGCCGAGCACGACCACCGTGTCGGCGCCGATAACAAGCGCTTCCGGGTTTTCGACCGTGGCCGCTTTTGCTTTCGCCAGCCGTCTGACATAAATCTCCGGAGCCTCAAAATTTATCCTTGATTCATCGACAACCGGCTTTACCACATCAAATTGATAACCTTCCTTCAACAATAACTTTAGGCGGCGTGGGGAGCTCGATGCCAGAACTATTTTCAACCTTCCACCACCAATGTTACCGGACCGTCGTTGACAAGCTCTATTTCCATCTTCGCTCCGAACCGGCCGGTCTTGACCTCGATTCCCTGGTCGGCGAATTCCGAACAGAATTGCAAATACAGTTTTTCCGCGGTTTCGGGCGGCATCGCATTATCGAACGAAGGACGTCGGCCGCGGGAAGTGTCCGCACATAAGGTGAATTGGGAAACGATAAGCACACTCCCCCTCACTTCCCTCAAAGACAAATTCATCTTTCCTTCGGAATCCTCGAACACCCGCAGTCCGGCGCATCTGCGGGCCAAACGGACCACGCAATCTTCATTATCGTTTTTACAGGCCCCCACCAGTATCAGAAACCCATGATCGATCGAGGCAATGGTTTCTCCTTCGATTCGAACCGAGGCTTTTTTCGCTCTCTGCACCACCGCGCGCATTCCAATTTCACCTCAAGCGAATTTGAATTTTAGCCGGATGAACGGCAGGTGTCAACGAAAATAATCCGAATCATGCCGGGGAGTATAAATGACGGGATAAGTTCGCCGGAATTGCGATCTGCAGTTTTCCATTACGGATACGACGCCTTTACGGCATAGGAATCGTATGGAACTATCGATCGCCGGTTTTTTGCTCGAAACTGGAGATTATGTCTTTGCCGCTGTTGATAGATTCGATTATGAATTTAGCATCATCGACTAAGTCGGAACCCGGGTATTTGTCGATTAAATGATTAAGATCCTGAATCGCTCCGGCCTTGTCGTTCATGCTTTCGAATTTTATGTATCCCCGCATGAAATACGCCTTGTCGATTTTCGGATGATCCGGGTACCCGGCGATGATCTCATCGTAGGCTTTTAGTGATGCCAGATAATCGCCGTTCGCCTGCGCCGCAAACGCTTTCGCGAACAACTCGTCCACAGCCGCCGGCCTGCTCTTGCTTTTCCCATCGCAGGACAGAAATGCGGCCGAACCCAAGATGAAAATCAAAAGCAGCCTGAATAATCGGCCTTCGAGAAAGCTGCTTTCTATTATGCGTGCCGCCATCAGTCTTTTCAGTGTCCCTCAACCGAAGTCAGCGACCGGAAATGCACGACATTTTCCGAAAACTCCGCCATAATCGAATCTCCGGGGCGGACTGCGCTTTCCAGCATCTTCCGGGCAAGCGGTTCGGCCACCGTTTGCTTGATCAAACGTTTGAGCGGCCTGGCTCCGAATTGAGGATCGTAACCCTGCTCGGACAGATACAGAATCAACGATTCGGCAAACTCGATATGAATATCTTTGATTTTCAGTCTGTCGGCAAGCCTATTCAGCTCAAGTCTTACGATTTCCCGCAGTTGGTCTTTGGTCAAAGAGGAGAAAACGATTACTTCGTCGATACGGTTGAGGAATTCGGGGCGGAAAGCCTGTTTGAGCAGAGCCAGGACTTCGCTTTTTATCTGATGATAAACGCGCTCGCGGTTGATTTCGTTGATTTGCGCCGTGCGCTGCATGATCATATCCGCGCCTATGTTCGAGGTCATTATCAGAATCACGTTCTTGAAACTCACCACTCTGCCTTTATTATCCGTCAGGCGACCGTCGTCGAGAAGCTGAAGCAGAAGATTGTGCACCTCTGGATGCGCCTTTTCGATTTCATCGAGCAGGACCACCGAATAGGGGTGGCGGCGCACCGCTTCCGTAAGTTGCCCGCCTTCGTCATACCCCACATAACCGGGCGGCGCTCCAATCAGCCGCGAAACCGAAAACTTCTCCATATATTCCGACATGTCGATACGAACCAAAGCATTCTCTGAGCCGAACAAAGTTGCGGCCAGAGTGCGGGCCAATTCGGTCTTACCAACTCCTGTCGGTCCGAGAAATATGAACGAACCGAGCGGCCGATTGGGATCGGCCAGACCCGCGCGCGATGAGCGGATGACGTTGGCCACTGCGGTTACCGCCTCATGCTGACCGACCACCCGTTGATGCAGAAAATCCTCAAGGCGAAGGAGGCGCTGGGCTTCTTCTTCGGAAAGCTCGTTTACCGGTATGCCCGTCCATTTGGAAACGATAGCGGCTATGTCGGACTCTTTCACCTCTTCGGAGAGCATCCCTCCCGATTTCTGGATCCGGCTCAACTCGGCGGAGGCCTCTTCGAGTTCCTTTTCGATTCCGCCGGCATCTCCGTAGCGTAGCCGCGCCGCTTTTTCATATTCGCCGTCGCGGATAGCGTTTTCGACCTCATGCAGCAGATCTTCCTTTTTCTTTTTCAGGCTTTTTATCTTATCGACCAACTCTTTTTCTGCCCGCCATTGGGAAACCAATTTGTTTTTCTGGACATAAAGTTCATCGAGCTCTTTTTGAATCGGTTCGATCCTTGCGGCCGCATCGGGTTCGTTTTTAACGCCTTCCTTCTCGACCTCCAACTGGCGGATTCTTTTTTCGACCGAATCGATTTCGGCGGGCATCGATTCTATTTCGAGCCGCAATTCGGCGGCCGCCTCGTCTATCAAATCGATCGCCTTGTCCGGCAGGAACCGGTCGCTTATATACCGATCCGACAATCTCGCCGCGGCCGTCAACGCCGCATCGGAGATCTTGACCCCGTGATGAACCTCGTAGCGGCTTTTGAGTCCCCGCAGGATCGAGATCGTGTCCTCAACCGACGGCGGCTCGATCATTACCGGGGCGAACCGCCTTTCCAGCGCGGCGTCTTTTTCGATATGCTTGCGGTATTCGTCGATCGTGGTCGCCCCGACGCAACGCAACTCGCCGCGGGCCAAGGCTGGTTTCAGCATATTGGAGGCATCGACCGCCCCCTCGGCCGACCCGGCGCCGATGATCGTATGCAATTCATCGATAAATAGAATTATTCCCCCTTGTGACTTTTCCACTTCCCGGAGAATCGCTTTCAACCTTTCCTCGAACTCCCCTCTGAATTTAGATCCGGCGATAAGCGAGCCGATATCGAGGGCGATTATGCGCTTGTTCTGAATCGGTTGAGGAACGTCATTCTGCGATATTTTCAGCGCCAGCCCCTCGACTATGGCCGTCTTTCCCACTCCCGGTTCGCCGATTAGGACCGGATTGTTTTTCGTCCTGCGGGAGAGTATTTTCAATACCCGTCTGATCTCTTCGTCGCGCCCGATTACAGGATCGAGTTTGCCCTGACGCGCCAGAGCGGTCAAATCGCGCGAATAACGTTCGAGCACCTTGTATTTAGTCTCGGGGGTATCGTCGGTGATTCGCTGCCCGCCCCTGATTTGGGCCAAAGCCGCCAGCAGCTTTTCCTCGGTCAGACCGTTTTCCGCCAGCAAACGTCCCCCGCGGTCACGTTTTTGCCTCAGCAATCCGAGCAGAACATGTTCGACCGAAACGAAATCATCTTTGAACTGCCCGGCCACGGCTGCGCCCTCGTCAAAAGCACGGTGAAGTTCTTCCGACATGCGCAATTGGAAATCGCCGGAAACGCGCGGCAGCCTTTCCAGCTCGGCGTCAATGGCGCTTTCCAGCGCCCTCAGGTTTACGCCCGCCGAACGCAGCAGATCGGCGGCCACGCCTTCATCCTGCCTTATCGCCGCTTTCAGGAGATGCAACCCCTCGAGCTGAGAATGCGAACTGGATCTTGCCGACTGAGTGGCATATTCCAGTGCTTCGCGCAAGCTCTGCGTCAACTTTTCATATTGCATATTCGATTAGTCCTCGTGAAAATTCACACCGCGGCCATACTTCAACAGAAGTCTCCGTCAATGCCTCTTTTAATGGCCTGTTCCGTGAGCGCCCTGAACTTCGCACAAAAATCGATGCAGGCGGTTACGAAATCCTTTAGTTCCTTTTTGGAACAAACCTTGAATACATCTCCTTTTTGAAATACTTTGTCGGAGAGCTTCCGAATCTGATTCAGCCGTTCATACACGTTTCGGCTTATATGTCCTTCTTCTTTGAGCCACATTATCTGGTAAAACATATCGCCGAAACGTTCACTGACGAATTTCCTGTTTTCCCGGGTGGCCGCCCTTTTATCGGGGAACAGCAACACGAATATATACTCGGCCAGCCAGCTTTCAAGAAAAACCCTGCACTTCAGGACAGCGTCGAAATATTCCCCTCGGGAATACGAATCATGGATTTCATGGCTTTCCGGCAGCCCTTTGATTATCAGTGTTCCGGTTTCGCTCATTTTTCATCCTTGATCCGGCTTGAGCGTTTCGGCGAATTTCTTGAACAACGCTATCTGCTCTTCGGTCAGACGTTTCGGTATCTCGACTATGACTTCGACATAATGATCACCGCTCTGACCGTTAAGTGCAATTCCCTTTCCTTTAAGACGAAAACGCTTGCCTGACGACGTTCCGGGCGGAATCGTAACGAGAGCCGAACCGCCGAGCGTCCTAACCTTTATTTTCCCTCCCAGAACCGCGTCTTTTATATTTATCGGCACCCGGCTGTAAATGTCTTTGCCTTCCCTCCAAAAATATTCGTTCTGCCTGACTGATACCTCAAGGTAAAGGTCGCCGTTCGGCCCGCCGTTTCTTCCCCGTTTTCCCATTCCGGCCAGTCTGATTCTGTTTCCCGATTCGATCCCTGCGGGGATTTTCACCTTGATACTCCGGGGAACGGACCTGCTGCCGCTTCCACCGCAAGCCTGGCACGGCGAACCGCCTAATCGGCCGCGCCCAAGGCAGCGCGGACAAGGCCGCGATACCGAAAATGAACCCTGAGAAAAAACTATATGCCCCCGACCGTTGCATTCGGGACATACCGAAACCGACATATTCGAGGCGATTCCGCTGCCGCTGCAAACGGCGCAAGCCTCTTCATGTTCAATGCGGATAGTCTTTTCCGTCCCCCTGGCGGCCTCTTCAAATGTCACTTCCACATCCGCCACGACATCGGCTCCGGCGCTGGGGGCGGTCGATTGCTGTCGAAATCCGAAAGGAGAATCGGCGCCTGCGCCAAACAGAGACGAGAAGATATCAGCGAACGATCCGAAACCGCCCGCTTCGAAAAAATCCCTCGACGATGACCTTCCGCCGAACATCGACATGATATCCTCGAAAGAATAATCTTTGGTCGAACCGCCTGATCCGCCGGTCCCGAAAGAGCCGCCGTACCGCCGCATCATATCGTATTGCCGTCTTTTTTCCTGATCTGACAGGACGTTATACGCCTCGGAAATCTCCTTGAATTTCGCTTCGGCCTGTCGGTTGTTCGGATTGGCGTCCGGATGGTATTTCTTGGCCAAGCGGCGATATGCCTTTTTAATTTCCTCGGCGGAGGCTGTTTCGGGTACTTCCAGAACTTTGTAATAATCAGCCATGTCTTAGACCAACAATCCGATTGGCGATGGAATGAAAAATCCAAAGCGAAAAAATATATCTATCCATTAAACGACCGGCAACCAGTCGACGGCTGACCCGTCTCAAGCCCTCAACCGGCCTCGGCCTTCTGCTTTTCCACATAATCCTTGCTTCGATAATCGGTTATATAGAATCCCGATCCTTTGAACAGAAACCCCGCACCGGGCGACAGCAATCTACGTGCGGTCTTGCCGCAAGTCGGGCAGTGCGCCGAATCGCGATTATTTATCGAATTGTAGGCTTCAAAAGTCATGTTGCAATCCCGGCATTCGTATTGATATGTAGGCATCGTTTATCCTCCCACTCTGATCAGTTCACCACCTCAAAATCGGCATCGACCGTTTTGCCGGATTCCTTGTCCTTTTCCGCCCCGGCTCTGTTGCCGTTTCCCCCCGTCGGCCCTTTATCCGCGCCAGCCGTAGTACGGGCGTAGAGTTTGGCCGAAATATCATGCATGATCGAGGTCAAGGCGTCGCTGGCCGATTTTATTTCATTCACATCTTGGCGTTTGACCGCCTCTTTGAGACGATCGACGGCGGCTTGAAGTTTGGCTTTTTGGTCCGAATCGAGTTTGTCGCCCAGTTCGCGAATCTGTTTTTCGGTCTGATAGACGAGCGAGTCGCCCGAGTTTACCGCTTCGATCTTTTCCCGTTTGATTTTATCCTCGGCTTCGTGCGCTTGAGCATCTTTCACCATTTTTTGGATTTCCTGTTCGGTCAACCCGGATGACGCCTGGATACGGATCGATTGAGCGCGTCCGGTCGCCTTGTCCACGGCCGAAACGTTGAGAATGCCATTGGCGTCGATATCGAACGTCACCTCGATCTGCGGAACCCCCCGCGGCGCCGGCGGAATACCATCGAGCTGGAATCTGCCGATCGTCTTGTTGTCGATCGCCATCGGCCTTTCGCCCTGCAATACATGAATATCGACCGAGGTTTGATTGTCGGCGGCGGTGGAAAAGATCTCCGCCTTCCGGGTCGGGATCGTGGTATTGCGTTCGATCAATTTCGTGAATACGCCGCCCAGAGTTTCGATTCCGAGGGAAAGCGGGGTAACATCGAGCAGCAGCACGTCCTTGGCGTCGCCCGACAAGACCGCACCTTGGATAGCCGCGCCGACGGCGACCACTTCGTCCGGATTCACCCCGCGGTGCGGTGATTTGCCGAAAAACTGACTTACGGTTTCGATAACTTTCGGCATTCTCGTCATCCCGCCCACCAAGATAACTTCGTCGATATCGCCGACTGAGAGTTTGGCGTCTTCCAACGCCCTGCGGCATGGGGCGATAGTGCGCTCTATCAGGTCATCGACCAGTTGTTCGAATTTCGCGCGGGTAAGCGAGATATTCATGTGCCGCGGGCCGTTTGCGTCGGCGGTTATGAATGGAAGATTTATCTGGGTTTGCTGCGTCGATGACAGCTCTATTTTCGCCTTTTCGGCGGCTTCCTTGAGCCTCTGCAAAGCCATCGGGTCTTTGGAGATATCGATGCCGTCGGATTTCTTGAACTCTTCGATAAGCCAATCGGTCAGGCGTTTGTCGAAATCATCACCTCCGAGATGCGTATCGCCGTTAGTCGAACGCACTTCGAAAACGCCGTCTCCGATTTCCAAAATCGAAATGTCGAAAGTTCCTCCGCCCAGATCATAGACCGCGATTTTCTCGTTTTTCTTTTTGTCGAAACCGTAGGCCAATGCCGCCGCGGTCGGCTCGTTTATGATGCGCAACACTTCGAGTCCGGCGATCGCCCCGGCGTCGCGGGTCGCTTTGCGCTGCGCATCGTTGAAATAAGCCGGCACCGTAATCACGGCGCGCGTGACTTTCTCGCCCAGATAGTCCTCTGCGGTTTGTTTCATTTTCTGGAGAATCATCGCCGATATTTCGGGCGGCGAGTAGTCTTTATTCCCCATGCGTATCCGGCAGTCACCGTTCGGTCCTTCGATCACCTTATAAGGGAAATTGCGGATTTCGCTGGTTACCTCGGAGAACTGCCGCCCCATGAACCGCTTGACCGAAAAGACCGTATTTTCGGGATTGGTGACCGCCTGTCTTTTGGCCAATTGACCGACAAGGCGCTCGCCGTTTTTGGCGATAGCCACCACCGACGGAGTAGTGCGTGATCCTTCGGAGTTGGCGATTACTTTCGGCTCGCCGGCCTCCATCACGGCCACGCAGGAGTTGGTGGTTCCAAGATCGATACCAATTATTTTAGACACTTTTGATCACCTCGATTTTCAAAATTGTTATTTCATTCGCCGGAATATCCACATTCCGGCTGATGCTCGACTATTTCGGTTTTACGCCTTTAACCGTCATGCTTATCACGCCCGCTCCATAATCATCGAAGACTGCGGTTCCTGCTGCAGACGCTTTTTCGCCCTGATTTTCGATTTCCAAAGATTGAACGTCATATGCTTTTTCGGTGACGACCTCGACCTCGATAAAGCCCGCCTGTTTTATGGCGGCGATGTAATCGTCTTTCATTATCGCTCCGGCCACGCAACCCACATAGGCCAGAATCGATTGTTTTATCCGTTCAGGAAGCGGTCGGGTAAGCACGATATCGGAAATGATGAATCTTCCGCTTGGCTTCAAGACGCGATATAGCTCGCTGAAGACTCTTTTCTTATCCGGAACGAGGTTGATGACGCAATTGGATAAGGCTACGTCGATAATGCCGTCGGCAAGCGGCAGGTTCTCGAGTTCGCCGAGCCTGAATTCGACGTTGCCGTAGCCGTTCTTGCGCGAATTTTCCCTGGCGCGAAAGATCATTTCCGGAGTCATATCGACGCCGATCACCTTGCCCTTGGCCCCGACTTTATCGGCGGCAAGGAAACAATCGAATCCGGCTCCCGAACCGAGATCGAGCACGGTTTCGCCCTCGACAAGCGAGGCGATCGCCGTGGGATTGCCGCAGCCCAAGCCGAGATTGGCCTCGTCCGGCGCGCTGGCCATCTGGCTTTCCGAATAACCGATTCTTTTGCTGATGTCTTTCGCGGAAATCCCGCCGCAACAGGACTGATTACCGGGTTGGCAGCAACTTGAAGCTTGGCGGGCCAACTGACCGTATTTTTCGCTCACGATTTTCCTGATTTCGTTTTCCGTCATTTGCATGCCTTCTTTCCAAAAATGTCCGCTTGGGTTTCGGTCCCGGCTTTTCTACGGTCAATGATATCACATGTTTCAGACCCGTCTCAAGTCTTATTACTAAAAATCGCCGGCGTCTCGGCCATTCGGGAGCAGACACCGGCGATTCCGCTGCCTTTCATTCCCGGTTACTTGATCTCGATCTGCCGCGGTTTCGCATCCTCGGTCTTGGGCATCGTGATTGTCAGCACGCCGTCCTTGAATTCGGCCATGATACCGGCGCTATCGACCTTGCGGGGCAGGGTAAAACTGCGGCTGAACTTGCCGTAGACCCGTTCGCAATGATAGTAGTTGGACTTGTTTTCCTCGCTCTTGTACTGCTTTTCGCCCTCGATCGTCAACACGTTGTCCTGCAGATCGATTCTGATATCGCTCTTCTGCAGTCCGGGAAGCTCAGCGGTGAGAACCAGCTTGTCGTCCTTGTCGACGATATCGATCGGCGGCGACCAAGTTCTGCCATCGGGATCGAATGGGCCTTCAAGATCCCGGAATACCCTTTCAAATTCATCGCGAAGGTCGTGCAGTGCCCAGCCCAGACGCGAACCATGTTTAATCAAGCTTTTCATAACCACACTCCTCCTTTTTTTGATTTATTTTATTTTATTGTTATTGTTTTCGCTTTCGACTTTTCGCTTTTCGGAATCACGATCCTGATGACGCCGTCAACATATTCCGCTTCCACCTTGGCCGCCTCGCAATCTTCGGGCAGCACGAACCATCGGGCGAACTTGCCGCCGATACGTTCCGCATAAAGGCGGCCTTCGGTATCGATTTTTTTCTCGGCGGTGACCATTAGCTTGTTGTTTTCGGACCAGATTCTAATGTCGGCCTTATCAAGGCCGGGGATTTCCATCGTGATTGTGTATCCATCCCGACTTTCGATTATTTCAGTCGGTGGGATAAAGATCATGTCCGTTTTTCTTGCGCTGATTGCGTTCATTTTGCTTTCTCCTTTGTTTTTCTTTTTGCCCTGTGATCATGCAATGGCCGTGCCAAATTTGACAAGCTATTAATACACAATATATTACGGCATACCAATCTTGCCCGCTTAGGTGCGGTGCTGGGAATAACTGCCTACATGACAGTAATTATGCCTATTCGGCGCAATTGGCCTGCCGAAATGACTCTACCTGCCAATCAGGCATTATGCTGTTATTTTACGGGGAAAAAACAGCAATCCGGCTATTCCTGGCTCTTGGCGAGTTCGCCCAAAAGCATTCTGGCGGTATTGCTGAGAAAATCACCCTTACGGGAGCTTTTATTCAACCACTGTTTGCTGTATTGATCGACCTTGCTCGTCGAAATCTCATCGCCGATCTTGGACAGAGATTTGATAATGGCCATCCTCAGATTGTCTTCTTCCTTTTTGCCGAGCTCAAGCGAAATCAAATGATCATCGTTTTCATAAAAATCTATTAGAATATCACGCGCCTTCGCTCCGCCAAGTCGGCCAAGCGCGGCGATAATCGGCAGATGGTCGTTTTTTTCGAGCAACAGCAGCGTTTTAAGATAGCCGGCCATATCGGGATGGCCTGAATTCCCCATCGCGGTGATTGCAGCCCGCCTGATCTCGATATCTTTATCCCCGGCCAGTCGGGAAAGCAAGGGGCCGGCAATGGGAGATTGCATAGCCTCGAGCGTTTTTATAAGTTCCAGTTTTATCCGTTTCTGTTTCCAGCCGGCGACGATTTCGAAATAAGGAATCGCCTCCTGATACCTGATGATACCGAGAATTCTCAGCAGGTTTCTTAAGCGCCACCAGGTCTGGTCATCGCTTTTTTCTCCGGCGCCGACCAGCGTCGACAACGATTCCGCAGCCAAGGGACCTGCCTCCTTGCCCATACTGGCCAAGGCCTTGATCAATCTGGCTCGGGTTTCTTTGCCCGGACAATCCACTTTTTCGATAAAAATCGAAGCGAGCTTCGGCGAACCGAGGGTCGAAATGGCCTCGTATAAATCGGAACCCCCTTTGCCGCCGATCACCGCTTCGCTGAGTATATCGAGCAGAACCGAGGACTGCCTGAGAGCCGCCAGTTTTTCGGCTGCGGCGCGCTCCTTATTCGAACGGGTATCGTTCGCCAACCCTCTAAGCGATTGCAGGGCGTATTTCAGTTCCGTCCAGCGGCCGTTCAGGGCGGCGATCTCGACCGCCCTTTCTATCAGATCGACGATTTCCGTTCCCGACCTCGCCGAGACAGCGCCGCAGAGAATTTCCTTGATAAGCTTACTTGTCAGCTCCCATCTTTGATTCTCGAGAGTGATATAGATCATCTCGGTGAGAAGCCGCATCCCCTTCTGCCGCGTTTCGTCGATCGGGGAATTAAGCCAATTCAGGCAAAGCTTGAACAGGTTCTCGATACGTTTGTCCATCCCGGCGGCCACGAGTTTTTTCACCGTAAGGCGCAGCAAATTGGTATCGATACGGCCGGCCGATTCTTGGCGCAATTGAATTTCGATCTCATCGTGGTCGATAAGTATATTTACCCGCGTCAGCGTACTTTTATCGAAAATTCGCCCGAGCAGCGGCCCCTTGATCCCGGATTCCCTAAGGCGCTCGTAAATCAGAAGCCAGAAATCTTCCTTATCCGCTCTTGCCGAGCAATCGCTCCAAAGCTGCGCCAAGCCGCTAATGAGTTTTTCATCGGGCTCCGTACCGTCCCACGAGTGAGAACCGGCTATTTCGGAAAACAGGCCGGCCAATTCCTCATCGGACATGGTCGTAACAATGCCGCGCATCAGGCGCTTGATGTAGCCGGCGCGCAGATCGATGCCGCAGTGTTCGGCCAGATCGCTATCGGCCACGGGCCTCCCCGAATAAAACAGGGCCGCCATTCGTGGTTTCGAGCGCACTAACTCCATAATCCGTTCGAAAACCGTGAATCGGGCATTCGCCAGCACATGTCCGGTCGAATTGAAATCATATAGTGTCGGCGGCTTGGAAACATTTATGCGGATAGTGGTAATCCCCTTGCTATCCAGAAATTTTTGAAAATAATTTTCGAGAGGGCTTTTCGGATCCAGCAATTTGCTGAGAAAATGATAGAGGTCGCCCAGCATCAACGCCGACGAGAAAACGACGGATTCGAGTTCGTGTTTTTTCAAATCCAAAAGCAGTCCGTTGACAAAAACGTTTTCCTCAAGCAGTATCCCCTCAGCCGCCAGCCTGTTGGAAAACAGCTGCAATGAAAATGAATGCTTTATACTGAAAACCTCGTTCATGCGCTCAAGTGATTTTTTCAAAGTTTCGCTGGTCTGGGGATGGCCGAGCGGATACATCACCAGCTTGCGTGACGCCGAGAATAACTCCCTTATTATATCGAGGGACGCTTTTTTCAAATCCAAGTGTTCGCTGTCGTTCATCGCTGGTCTCCAAGCAAGAAGCAATAAAGATTTTTATCTTGGCCGGCAATGAAAAGGCGCCCGTCCGAAACGGCCGGCGCAGCCGTCACCATCCCCCCAGTCGATTCCGAGGCGATCAGGCGGCCGGTGGTTTTGTCGAGCATATATACTTTCGAATCGAGGCTGGAAAAAATCACGGCGTTGTCGGTTATGGCGGCTGCTCCGCGTATCGGCAGGGACGTCGAATACTCCCAGAGGACGGAGCCGGTATTTCTATCGAGCTTGACAAATCTGCCGTCACCGGTGCCGTAATATACTCCACCCGAATCCACTGACGGGGAATAGAAAAGGCGCGGCTTGTCCGCATGGTGCCACAGCTGATTTCCATTGTTGATATCGAAACAGCCGATTCCCCCGTCTCCGAAACATATGTAAATATAATCCCCGGATAAGGCGGGACTGGAATTGGTGCGTCTGCCATAATGGTTTCGCCAAATTATCCGGCCGTCCTTCCGGCTCAGGCAGATCAACGAACCATCCACCGCGGCCTCGATTAAGCGGTCGGCTCCCAGAACGGGACCGACATCCGGTCTTTCTCCGATGTCGCTGCTCCAGATCAGCTCCCCCGAAAACAGATCGGCGCAATTGATTTTTCCCCGGCCGTCGGCCCAGAAAATCCGATCGTTGTCGATCGCCGGCGGCAAACAAAGACCGAACGTCGTCTTGCTCCAGACTTTTCTGCCCGCCAAGTAATTAATCACCAGCAACTGGCTTCTCTGGCCGTCCTCGCAAATCGCCATAAGCGAATCGGCCAGTTCCGGCGAGCAGCCGAGTTGTCGGCGAAGCTTAATCTCGGCGACTTCATTGCCGCTGTTCATCTCGATGACATGGATTTTTTTATCGGAACCCGGCTGAAACAGGTAATTATCTGCCATCGCCGGCGAATAATAAAGCGGAAGCCGGAATTTGATTTGCCAGAGCTTTTCCAGTGATTGACCGGTTTCTCCGGCGATGGTTCCGGTTCGCGCCGGCCCTCCCTTATAAGCCGAATAGAGCGGATAATTCTCCGGCGATATTTTGAGGTTCGGATGACTGCCGGCGCAGGCAAGCGAAAGCGCAAGAGCCAATCCCCCTCCTCTTATAAGCAGGCTGCGGGACATCTAATCAATAATTCCAGCCAAAGAAAAAGTCAAAATCGAATCCATGACCGTATACATCTTTATCATCGGCTCTTTTGGAGAAATCAAAACGTAGGACCGTCAAATATCCGAGCGAAACGCGCGCTCCGAAACCGAAACTTCCGATCCAGGGCCGATTGGTGTCGCCCCAGATTTTTGCCGCATCCACGAATAATGCGCCCCTGATCGCCTGAAAACTGAGCGCGCCGATTGGCATCCCGATCAACAATCGATCCACCAACGGGAAGCGTAATTCATTATTAACCAAAAGGATATTTTTGTCGTAGAACGACCGCCGGGGATATCCCCGCAAATCCCAACTACCGCCGAGATAGTGCCTTTGGGGATCCTGTCCGTCCGATCCGAGATATACCGTTCGCAGGGCATATGCCGAGGATTCCGAAAGTCTAAAATACTTGCGGACATCAACCGTAACGGCGGAATTGTAATATTTCGGCCTGGGAATCTCGATTGAACTGGCCAGCGAAATACGCAATCTGAAACCGTCGATTGGGCCGGACGGCTCCCATATGGAAGTATCTTTGATATAAGACAGGACCGGCGTCGCAACGGCGGCATCGGGGTCGTTGGAACGCAGGGTCTGCTTGAAATACTTTCGCACATAAAGCGAGGCTTCGGCCCTGTCGAATTTGGAAAACGGGTAGCTGGCAAGAGCCACGCCGCCGTATGTTTCTTCCTCGACATAGCCGTAATAATCGTCGTCATAATCGTTGAAAAACCGGTAGATTCCGAATCCCCAATTGAGGCGGCGTTGCCGATTGACATAGGTGACGGCCGCATTGGTGCTTCTGAGAAAATTGTGGCGGCTGTTGCCGGTGTTATAAAGAAGCAGGTAATATTGATGATCGCCCAAGACATCGGTAAGCGCTCCCTGCAGGCCGCCGACGGTGCCGAAAACCGCATCGTATGACAGCGCCGATTGGGCGATATCGAACGATAGCTTTGTCTTATATTTCATTTTTCCGGCCAGATGCTCGCCGGTTATCCGCTCCGGCTGCCAGCCGTCAGATTGTTCCCAAACCCGACCCGGCTGATGGGCGACCTGCTCCGCCGAGGTATCCGGCACAAGTTTATAGATATGATAGCTCATCTCCTGGTAACCGCTGAAAACTATGGTGGAATCATTCGCCGAAAAAGAGGGATCATAGGCGCCCGTCGCCAGATTGGTCAGCCGGAACAAGCGCGGATTGTCGCTTAAAGGATGTTCCAAAATATATATATTGGGCGAGCCGCTTTCATCACAGGTGAAGACGATGCTGTCGCGCTGATTCGCCCAGCTCGGCGATAGGTTGGATGAATTCCCCGAAGTGAGTCTTATGATTGTTCCTGTTTGAAGCGAATAGGCATAAAGATCGGCGCCGTACATATTGTCTCGATCGGAACTGAAAACGATATGTTTTCCGTCGGGCGAAAAAGCGGGGGATTGATCGTTGTAGATGTCGTCGAACAGCCTATCCAAAGAATCGCCCTCGAAATGATAAACATATATATCGTTTGCTCCGTCTTTGCCGGTGCCGCTGAAAGCGATCATTTTTTGATCGAACGACCAAGCCGGCGAGCTGATTGCGCTCAATTGATCGAAACGGCGGCTGAAAACAAGTTTTTCCCCCTTAGGATCAAATATGTAAAGAATGTCCGATTCCCTGCTTTTCGAGGCGAACGCGATTCTGCCATCGACACCCGCGTCGATATCGGAATCCACGAAATGCAGCGACTCGAATTTCGCCGATCTTTCGCCTTTCACCAGTTGCCTGAAACCGGCCTTTTCCCCCTCGAGCGGCATCATGGCGATATTCGAATAACCAAGCCGGATCGTTTTGAAAGCGATGAAATCTTTGCGGCCGTCTTCTTCCTCAAGCGAGAAAGTCGTCGGTTTTATATTGTAATATTTCCTTGTCAAACGGGTGGCGATTCTTGCCGGTAGTTCCTTATGCTCGAACTCCGGATAATAGGTCTTTTTAAGATAATATTCCCAGTCTCTGCCGATTTCGGCGAAAGATTTTCCAAAAGTGATTTCGCATACCTGAGCGAACGTCTGCGCCTTCCACCAGTTTTCGAACATCAAGGTAATCCGGTCGTCGCCGAACGTGGTGGACAAGTACCGGAGGATTGATTGTCCGACTTTATACATCGTGTATGTCCCTGAAATGCTTGCCAGCCGGTCGAAACCCACGATCCGCCCGGAAATGACCATATCCCGCATAATCATGTCGGCTTGATTGCTCCAGCCCTCAGACCAGTATTCGGCGATCCCCTCGGTGAACCAAAGCGGCGGCATAACCGGATTCCGTCGACCGTGGGATTTGGCATTGTAAGTGATCTTCTCCATCATGAAAACGTGCACCAGTTCGTGCCTTATTACATGATCGAAATCGCGCAACGAACCATCGAACGGAATGACCACCCGCTCTTTGAAAAATTCGGTGAAACCGGCGACGTTTTCCGGCAGAAGGTCCGGGACGACGTTCGTCTGGCTGAAATACGACGGGTGGCTGTAAATTATCAGGGGAATCTTTTTATCGATCACATGATTGAACTTCTCGGTAAGAAACGCATAGCTTTCCTCCGCTAGGCGGGCGCCGATTCCAGCGATTTCCTCTTCTTCGGGATAGAAATAGATATCGAAATGTTCGGTTTTCATCACCTGCCAATCGAATTTTTCGTACTGAACCTTATTCTGACCGAAATAATATTGCGGGTAAACCACTCCGGTTATCAGTATCGAGAATGCGACGATTAGCGTAAGTCTTTTCATTTCAATAGCCTATCTCATTTATTTTTCTAACCCTAAATGAGCAAATTATGTTCCAAAATGCCGATCGGCAAACGGTCTCGACTGCCGCCCGCCGTTTGATCGCGGAATCTTCCCGAAGCAAATTGGGAACCGCTATTCGGCACGTATTTTTTAAATTCGAACGCCCGACTTATTCCCAAAAAAGATAACGGCTTGGCTAACCGGCAAGATTCTTTCCGCGCACCGGTTCGGCGCGTCCGGTGAATCTCACTATCAATATCGATAATTCATAAAGAAAATAGAGCGGTATCGCCAGCATTCCCTGACTGACGAAATCGGGCTGGGGGGTAATCACCGCCGCGACAACAGCGATGATAACGATTGCATACCTTCTGCCGGATTTGAGTAATCCCGAGCTGATAATCCCGATTCTGCCGAGAAAAAAGGCCACCACCGGCAACTGAAACACCAAACCGAAAGCAAATATCATCCACATCACGAAGTTGAGGTAATCTCCCATCATAATTGTAGGTTCGGTATTCGGTGGCGCTTGTTCTAAAAGAAATCCAAGTCCGTAGGGGAGCATCACGAAGTAGCAAAATACCACTCCGGCAAGAAAGAAAAAGGTGGAAAACAGAACAATCAGATATACCATTCTGATTTCCCGCCGGTAAAGGCCGGGAAGCACGAATTGCCAGATCTGATATATCACGAAAGGCGAAGTCAGCAGGCAACCAGCCACTATCGACACTTTTAGCCGCGCGTTGAACGCCTCGGCCACCCTGAAAAAATGTATTTTCATCCCGGGGGCGGCCGTCTGAAGCGGATGCCACAGAAACATGAACAGCCTATCGGAATATATATAGGACAACGAGGCGCCTATCACGATTGCCGCAATCGACTTTATCAGGCGCCATCGCAGCTCCTCAAGATGATCGAGAAAGGGCATCTCGGGAGCGGTTTCGGCGGTTCTGCGGGGAATCATGGACATCAGGCGTTCAGGCGATGTCCGGCGCCGACCAAGCGGACTTCCTCGTTGATTAAAGCGCCGAAATAATTGGCGGCATCGCCCCGATTTATCGCAATCTCAAGAGTGTCCGACGATCCGATATAGGCCAGCGGATGCTTTTCCGGAACATCCGAATAACAACGGGATAGGCCTTGGATCGTTCGGCCGCAAAATTGAATCACCGCGGCATCATCGACGTATTGCGCGGAAATGTTCGTTATAAGATTGCCGAAAGCATCGATATCGATCACCCGACCGACGATGTCATTCCCCACAACCTCCAATTCGGGATAATCCAGCATGACAGGATCGGCAATCTCAGGGCCGAACTCATCCGGAGGGATTCCATGACTCAGATAAGCGGCCGCCGGCGCAAACAGATCCCGACCGTGAAAGGTTTCGGAGCGGGAGACAAGGCGGAATTTCTCGTTGTTTATTTGACGGATGCGCGCCCCGGGTCGACTCCGATAAACCGGCGACAAGACGCCGTTATCGGGGCCGAGAAACAAATAGCGGTCGTCGTCGACTATAAGCGCCCGCCGCCGCGGACCGACGCTCGGATCGACCACCACCATATGAATCGTGCCGGCGGGATAGAATCGGTAACTGTTCGACAGCGCCTGCGACGCCTTTCGAATATCGGCGGCAGGTATGTTGGAGGCGATCGTGATAATCTCGGCGTTCGGATTGATCGATTTGATGACGCCGAAAATCGCCCCCATGTAACCGTCGCTGGTGCGAAAATCGGTGATCAGTGTGATAATGGTCGCCATTTAGATATCCATTAGATTCAGACCGATCTCCTGATCCAACTTTCTACTGATTTTCGGCTCGAAAACGCGGATATGAAGTTCGACGGTGAGCGCCACGACGGCCGAAAACAGGTGGCCGCCGATCAGGCTGTAGTCGGTTTTACTTAACACAACGTGGGCATGAAAGACCGGCTTTGCCTCCAACCACGAAATATTGCCGGTCAGGCTCAAAAGCTCGAATTCGCCCTCGAAAGATTGCTGAAAATACTTTTTGGAATGGCTGCTGAAATAACCGATCGTGACATCGCCCACGGCACCCAAACCGGCAACGGTTGCCGAGGCTATCTTTTCCCGGGCGATGAAATCGATTACTGCGGCCGTCACTTCCTCGCCTTTTTCGAGGCGAAGCATGTAGCCGTCGGTCGTTTTAATGGAACGCATTGGTTCGTACCTCGATCATTTTTTTGAGACCGTCTTTTCTGCAACAGGATTTCGGGAAATCATAATAAATGGACCGCTCAAAAGCAAATTCGGGGCGGCCGGCAGCATCTATTTCAACCGATTCTACGCAAAAGATTAATCATCGGAAATCATCCGCCGATCCCGCTGTTCGGCCCGATTACGACGATGCAGGAAGTCATCGCATAGACGGCGCCATGAGCGGCCATTCGGCAGTTATTCGTTATTTCAGAATCTGCTGCGACGCCCAGTCGAAATATTTCTCCCAAGCCATGTCCGATTCGATCGCCAAGATTTCGGGAATCTCGTAGGTGTGAAGCTCTTTCAATCTTTTCTCCAGCCGGTCGTAATTCTGCGGGGTTGTTTTGATTATCAACAGCAGCTCCTCGTCATGCTTGAGTTCGCCTTCCCACGTGTAAACGCTGCGTATCGGGGCGATATTAACGCAGGCCGCCAGTTTTTCGGTGACGATTTGTTCGGCGATCCGATCGGCGTCGAAAATGGGGCAGGTGACGAGCACTATGGAGAGTCTGTTCTGAGGCATGGTCGTTTCCTTGTTTTGCTTTGATATTTCATCATTTTCAAATCAACAATACCGGCGCAGGCAGTGGGCGCTCCGGATCGTTTGTTTCAGATCATCGGCGGCTCGACATACTCGCCGAATACTTCTTTCATGACACCGGTTATTTCTTCCTCGGTGGTATAACAGCGGACGCACTCCAACAGAGGGGGCATATGATTTTCGCCGGCCTCGATCGCCTTTTTGAGTTCGGCCAGAGTTCGTTTCACCTTATCGTTGTCCCGCGAGGCTTTTACCTTTTTCAGATTCTCAACCTGTTCCCTTTCCACCTTCTCATCGATCACCAGCAGGGGTATCTCCACTTTTTCATCGGGTTCGATAAAATCGTTGACCCCCACTATAATTCGCTCCTTTTTTTCGATTTCCCGCTGGTAGCGAAAAGCGCTTTCGGCGATTTCCCGCTGAAAATACCCTTCCTCGATACATTTCAGCACGCCGCCCCGACGTTCGATTTCCTCGAAATATTTCTCCGCTTCTTCTTCAAGTTCATTTGTCAACGTTTCCACGAAGTAGCTGCCCGCCAGCGGGTCGATCACGTTTATGACTCCTGATTCGTGGGCGATTATCTGCTGCGTGCGTAAGGCGATTTTGACTGCCTTTTCGCTGGGCAAGGCCAATGTTTCGTCCATCGAATTGGTGTGCAGCGATTGGGTTCCGCCGAGCACACCAGCCAGCGCCTCGATTGCCGTCCTCACTATATTGTTTTCGGGCTGCTGGGCGGTCAGACTGCAACCGGCGGTTTGCGTATGAAAGCGAAGAATCATCGAGCGCGGATCCTTGGCTTTGTAGCGTTCTTTCATATGGCGAGCCCAGATCCGCCGCGCCGCCCTATATTTGGCGATCTCCTCGAAAAAATCGGTATGCGAATTGAAAAAAAACGAAAGGCGCGGGGCGAACGTATCGACATCCATGCCCGCTTTTATGGCCGATTCGACATAACAGAAACCATCGGCAAGCGTGAACGCCAGCTCCTGAGCGGCGGTAGCCCCCGCTTCCCTGATATGGTAGCCGGAAATCGATATGGTGTTCCATTTGGGCACGTGCGCAGCGCAGAAAGACATCATATCCGTTATCAGACGTATCGATGGCTCTGGCGGATAGATCCATTCTTTTTGGGCGATATATTCTTTCAGGATGTCGTTCTGCAGGGTTCCGGTCAAAAGCCGGCTCGGCACATTTTGTTTTTCGGCCACGGCAATATACATCGCCAATAAAATGGTTGAGGTGCAATTTATCGTCATCGATGTCGAGATTTTGTCGAGCGCTATACCCTCGAATATAATCTCCATGTCCTTCAACGTGTCGACCGCCACGCCGCAAACGCCAACCTCGCCTTTCGAACGCGGCGAATCCGAATCGTAACCCATAAGCGTCGGCAGGTCGAATGCCACCGACAAGCCATGTTGACCTCTTTCCAGAAGATAATGATAGCGCTTGTTGGTTTGCCGGGGCGTACCGAATCCCGAAAACTGGCGCATCGTCCATGGTTTAACCCGATACATCGTGGCATGAACCCCCCGAGTGTAGGGGTATTGACCGGGATAGGCGAGATCGCGGTCGTAATCGAAATCGGCCAAATCGGTCGGATCGTAAAGCGGTTTCAGCGGTTTCGAGGAAACCGTCATGAACTTCTTTTCTGTCGGAATCTGCGCTTTCGAGTATTCTTCCTCCCATCTGGCCCGACCCGACGGCGGTGCGATTTTCGCCGGAGCGATAGTCCTGTCTGTCTTTCTCATTGCTTATCCTGTTTTAATGATGATAAAATATTGTTTGCTATTTCGTAGGGATTGCTCGATCCATCCTGAATCCGTTTGATATAATCGAGTATCGCTTCCTCGTTCAGAAATCGCTTCCGGATCAGGGATTTCATTTCCTTGTCAAGCACATGGGCAAGGGTGGCGCGTATTTTCCTTTGCCGGTGTTGATCGGCGCGCGAATCGGAAGAAATATAGGCGCGATGGGCGGCGATCTTGGCCGCCAGCTCGTCAACCCCCTTGCCGTTTACCGCCTCGGTGGCGACAACCGGCAGTTCCCATCCGGTATTCTGCCTTTTCAGGTCGATAATGATATTGAGTTCGGAAACCATTTTGGCGGCCCCCGGCCGGTCGGCCTTGTTGACGACGAATATATCGGCGACTTCCATCAGACCTGCTTTCAGCGCCTGAATCGAATCGCCCGATTCCGGCACCAGCGTAACGACGGTGGTGTCGCAGGCATCGGCGATATCGAGTTCAACCTGACCCACACCGACAGTTTCAATCAGTATCGTTTCCATCCCGAAAGCATCCATCGCCATGGCCACCTCCGATGTCGAAACCGCCAAGCCTCCGGTAGAGCCTCGGGTGGCCATGCTTCTGATAAACACGTTTTCATCGGTCGCCAGATTCTGCATCCGGACACGATCTCCGAGAAGCGCTCCGCCGGTGAACGGGGAACTCGGATCGACAGCGATTATACCCAGTTTTTTCTTGCCTCCTTGAACATATAAAGCGGCCAGCTTGTCGACAAGAGTCGATTTTCCGGCTCCCGGGGGACCGGTGAAACCTATTTTGTAAGCCTTACCCGCATGGGCGTAAAGAACCGGCAGAAGACGTGATAAATCGGCCCCGTTATTCTCTATATGAGATATAACTTTCGAAAGCGCCAGCCTGCTTCCGGCGAAAAAAGCATCGAGTATCGACAAGTAAATGTTCCTTTCAGAATGTTAAAGATATCAAAACCGCCATGACGAGGCAATTGCTTTTTAAGCCGATCGCAAATACACAATGTGCAAAATGGTCACATTTCGGGCAAAATCAGTTTTCGCTCGACATTACGACGATCACGAACGCCCGAATGTTTTCAAGCCAAAGCTAATGCAGGGAAATAATATCTGGCGGTACGATCGCCGCGGCGGGTCGGCGGCCGAAAATCAGCCGCTCAGCCTGATATCTTTCAGGCGTAATTGAATTCGGTTCTGACCGTTCCAGTTGTTGTATTCAAGCACATAGGCCATATCGACATAGGTCGGTCGTGAAGGCATACTTCGCAGAACATCGCCGAAGCCGAATCCGATTACATCGAAAACTTTATCGCCGCGCCGCACTTTGAGCCGCAGATGATTGGAGCCAACTATATATGGGGTTCCCACGACTTCGGCGTTATAAGTGACGAAAACAGGCCGCGTGTTCATCGGGCCGAACGGGGCGAATTTTTCGAGCACCTGCATCAACTCGTCGTTGATCGATTCAAGTTCGAGTTCCGAATCTATCG
>Ga0129299_1000042_pt1 | contig 57705 bp, 59 predicted proteins | sample ConPoolayeCmetaG_FD_94477 | JGI IMG/M metagenome (GOLD analysis project Ga0129299, IMG submission 94477) | Hot spring microbial mat communities from California, USA to study Microbial Dark Matter (Phase II) - Cone Pool mat layer C metaG ...
CCCTTGAAGATTGTGAAGTAGAAGGAGCAAGTAAAACTAGGGATAAATTATTTTCTAGTAATGATTTAAAACAACAATTAATTGCGGTTTCTGATACTAAGATAGTTGAGGATTTAAGAAAAACATTCAAATATGCAAAAACAATTGACTCGGGCGCCAGAGGATCATGGGATCAGGTTAAACAACTAATTTTAACTAGAGGTTTTATTTCGAATTTTGATGGCGAGATTCTTCCTCTTCCAATCAAGCACTCATTATTGGAAGGATTAAGTCCAGAAGAATTTTTCTATTCGACTTATGGTTGTAGAAAAGGTCTTCTAGATGTCGCTTTAAATACCGGCGTATCAGGGTATCTTTCGAGAAAACTAATATTCACATGTGCTAATTTGCAGATTGATGACATAGAAGATTGCGGAACAAGTGATCTATTAGAAGTAAATGTTACCAGCGTCAGAAAAGCAAAAATGTTAGTTAATAGATATATGGAAAAAGACAAGAAATTAGTATTGATTACTCCAGAAAATTGCTTATCAAATGTTGGAAAGAAAATTTACATCAGAAGTCCAATTCTATGCAAAAATCCAAAAATTTGTCGTAAATGTTATGGCGATCTATATAAGAGTTTGAACAGTAGATTTATTGGAATTATTGCAGCTCAAACACTAGGTGAGAGAGGTACTCAATTAGTTTTAAGAACTTTCCATACGTCTGGAGCAGCTGTTATTAAAGGTCAAACTGATAAAGATTCAACTATAATGAAACAGAAAGATATCATCGGAGATCTTTCAGCAGTATCAGAACTTCTACATAAATTTAAGGGAAGAGATTATGTTGATATTGTTTCAAATCTATTTGAAGTATATGATAAAGATATTTATCATGTTCATTTTGAATGTGTTGTCGCTCAATTGATGTGGAAAAATTATAAGAAATGGAGATTGATACCAGATAGAGATAAAGTTAGTCCAGATTATTTTTCAATTCAGTCTGTCCCGAATCAAGAAAGTTGGATCTTGGCTATGGCGTTTTCAAATCCTAAAAGAGCCATTCTCCAAGGAATTCTTTATGAAGGAAGATATTCTGGAATAATGGATAAAATTTTAAAGGGAGAAAAAATACTATAATGTTATGTAATTATGGATGTGGGCAAGAGGCTAAATATCAACTAAAAAATAAAAAATGGTGTTGTAATAAAAATATAGCTTCTTGCCCATTTATAAGAAAAAAAATAAGTAATTCGAATAAAAATAAAGTAAAAAGTAAAAAATGGAAAAAGAATATTAGTGATAAAAGTAAAGGAAGAATACCATGGAATAAAAATAAAAATGATTACCTAACCGATGAAATAAGAGAAAAAATGGGAATTAAAAATAAAGGTAAAATTCCATGGAATAAAGGTAAAAAAAATCCATATGAAAAACAAACTATAGAAAAAATGATAGAAAAAGCCAAAGTTAGAACTGGCAATATATCATCTAATTGGAAGGGAGGTTATTATTCAAAAAATATTCCTATTTATGATAAATATATTAGAGAACTTCATAATATAGAACAATGTAGAAGAAATAAAGATGACAATAAAGTTTTAGATATTAAATGTGCATATTGTGGAAAATGGTTTACTCCTACTATAAGTCAAATATATGAAAGAATAAGATCTATTTTTGGGAAACAAGTTGGAGAACAAAGATTATACTGTTCGGAACAGTGTAAAAAAGAATGCCCTATTTACAGACAGAAAAAATATCCAAAAGACTTTAAAGTTTCAACATCAAGAGAAGTACAAGCTGATCTTAGACAATTAAGATTTGAAAAAGATAATTATACTTGTCAAAAATGTTTTAAACATAAAGATGAGTTAGAAGTAGCTTTGCATTGTCATCATCTAGAAGGAATAAAATGGGAACCTTTTGAAAGTGCTGATGTTGACAAAGTGTTAACGGTATGTAAAACTTGTCATTTAGAAATTCATAAAAAAGAAGACTGTAAATATAATGACTTGAGGTGTACTAATGAGAAATCCCCAAAGAATAGATAAAGTTTTAGCTAAAATAAGAGATGTCTGGAAAACCAATCCAGACCTCCGGTTACTCCAGCTTTTGCTAAATGCATTACCAAAAGATAGTATGGCATATTATCTTGAAGATGATGAACTTTTGAAACTTCTTGATGCACGGTATTATGACCAAAAAGCATTGAGTCACAAGGGAGGAAAAACTTGAACATAATAAATCCAAATTTAAAAATCCAGAATGAAGATTGGAATATCTTCACATTCAGACAAAAAGATTACGACCAACTACTTGAAAATGTTAAGCAGATAGTCAAACCTGTAGAGGAAATAGGCTTCCAAATCACAGAAATTGATTTGAAAGATTCTAGATTCTCTTCTGGTGAACTATCAAAAACTATTAAACAAACTCTTGTTATAAAGGTAAAGAAAGGTACTCATGAAATTGATTTAAGTATGTTTATCCCAAAATTAATTGACGGAAATTATATTTATATTAATGGTAGAAGGAAAATTCCTCTATTTCAATTATTTGATCTTCCAATTGTTACTAGAGGAGAAACTATAAAATTTAGAAGCAACGTTGCAACTATTATGGTTATTAGGGAGAAAGAATTTTCTTGTATCCATATGGCATTTCTTAGTAAAAAAGTGCCAATGTCTTTAGTATTGCTTGCGTATTATGGAGTTGATGAGTGTATTAAAAAATTTAATTTAAATAGTAAAATTGATAAAAATAGCGAAAATCTTTATGAGTTATTAAGAAATGATCTTAAACTATATATTGAAGAATCAAAAGGTTTAACTCAAGACGATTTTATTTTAGAACTAGGCAGAAACTACTCCAAATATGCCGCAAAATCTAAGGGCGAAGATATTATTTATGGTTTAAGTTTGATTCCAAAAGTTGATATAATGACAGCGAAATATCTAACACAACCAACAGTATTAGATGAGTTAACTGAAGTTTTAAAATTGGGTTATTTAGATGATACTCTTTTGACAAATAAAAGAATAAGATGTTTTGAATATATTGTATTAGGAAAAATATCAAAAATAATCTTCGATTTGTGTATGTCTAATAGAACAGCTAGACAGCCAAAGTTTAATATAAATTCAACCCAGATTTTATCAGAATGTAATGTATCTGATATTGTACAATTTGATTTTTCTATCAATCCTATTCATGAACTAACAATGTTATCTAGAACAAGTCTTTTGGGACCGGGTGGTTTTAAAAGAGAAAATATTCCAAAACATTTAAGAGATATATGCCCGACAATGTTTGGAAGAATTTGCCCAGTAGATACTCCTGATAGAGATAATTGCGGGGTTTTACAAAATTTAGTTTCTAATGTAGATTTAGACAAGAATATGAGATTTACAGATAAAGTATGTGAGAAACAACCATTTTCTATTCCGGTTTCTATGGTTCCTTTTTTAAAGAATGATGATCAAACAAGATTGCAAATGTCATCGTCACAAATGAGACAAGCTATTATGTTAAAAGAATTTGACCAACCATTAATAAAATCTGGTTGTGAGAATTTATATACAGATTATACACAATTTATTAAAAGAGCTAAAAAAGATGGTAAAGTTTTATTTGTAGATAATGATTATATTTTGGTAATGTATGATGATAAAACTCCTGATTTCTTTAATATTAGTTATAGAAAAATTTATGTTGAGCATTTAGATTTCTTAACAGTATATGTTAAAGAAGGTGATAGATTTAAAGCTGGAGATATCTTAGCAGAAAGTAATTTTTGTAAAAATGGCTCAATAAATATTGGCAGAAATTTACTAACAGGAGTGATGGTTTATTATGGAAATAATTATGAGGATGGTATAGTGATATCTGACAGATTATCAAATGAAGATATACTAACATCCGTAAACTTTAAAGATTTATCATTTACAATAACTCCTGATAAAGTTTTATTATCTCTAGATAAAAATAAGTATAAACCATTGCCAGAGCAATTTGAAAAAATTAGCGCATTAACTCCTTATGCAATAATGAAAAAAATAAATTCAGAGGAACCAACTGGAGTATTTACAGAACCAATAGTTTTAGATACAAAGAAGGATCTTTTAATTTCAGAAGTAAATGTATATGCAAATGAGTGGAATGAAGAGATTCCTGAATATTCTGAGTGGGTTAAAAAGAAGATAGAACAACAAAAGAATAAAGAAGCATATATTCAAAATATTTTAAAGGAATATTATTCAAAAGATGAAGCTCTTAAAATTATTAGAGAGAATGGGTTGGATAAATTTTCATATACTGGAAAATATAAACAAAAAAGAGAAAAAATATTAGGAATGCATATTGAAATATTTGGTATTCATTTTAGAAAAGTTAAAGTTGGCGATAAGATGGCAAATCGTCATGGCAATAAGGGAGTAATTTCTAGAATTGTTCCACATGATAAAATGCCACAATTAGAAGATGGGCGTCATTTAGATATTTGTATTAATCCATTAGGTATTATTTCTCGTATGAATATTGGTCAATTATATGAACTTCATCTAGCAATGTCAGTTAATGATTTAAAATTAAATATGTTAAATATGTTGAAAAATGGTAAAAAACAAGAGGAAATAAAAAAATATCTTTTGGATTATATCAAAATAATTGATAAAACAGAAAATTCCTGGTATTCAAAACAGTTTGAAGAGAAATTACCTGAATTAATTGATGAAGATTTTATAAACGAACTCACAATAATTCAAGCACCTTTTGAATCATGTACATTAGATGATGTTCGGAAAGCATTGAAATATACCAGATCAAAATTTAAATATAAATTGTTTGATCCACTATCAAAAGAATATTTAATGAATGAAATAGCAGTAGGGTATTTATATTTTTTCAGAATGGTTCATATTGCAGATGAAAAATTAGCTGCACGAGGTATTGGTGCATATGCAAGAAGAACATTACAACCTCTAGGTGGGAGAAAAAATAAAGGCGGTCAAAGATGTGGTGAAATGGAAACTGCATGTTTGATTGCTCATGATGCTCCTAATAATTTATTTGAATTTTTAACCACAAAATCAGATTGTATAGATTTAAAAAATAACTATATTAGAAATTTTATCGAAGCTGGTTTGTTTGACCAATCTTTAGAACTAGATACAGTTCCTGAATCTGTAAAATTATTAAATTCATATCTAACAGTAATAGGGGTCGATCATAAGTAAATCTCAGGAGGTGAAACTTGTTAGAAAATAGAAAGTGTTCCGAGTGTGGGGCAGTTCTAGAATTAAGATTTCAAGTAAGCGATAGAGATTTTTATATCAAGGACGGAGAATTACTAGAGGATAAAAATACATGGTTTGAACCAACTTTCATAATTCATTGTTCAGAAGATTTTGAGCACGATATTGAAAAAAATTTAACTGAAGAACAATCAGATGAATTACTTGAATGGAAGAAAAAAATAGTAGAAGAAGCAATAAAAAAATTCAAGTTAGATGACAATTTAGAAATAAGACTGATATGAGGTAATAAAATGAATGATGGCTTGCCTGATATTCAATGTTCTTTACCAGTTTTACAAATCCCAATAAGGCAAGTTGGTGTTGAGAATATTGAGGTCCCTTTTAGACTAGAATCTAAATATGGTGGGTTTCATCAGCTAAATGCCAATGTTTCGATGAGAACCGATTTAGATGAAAAGACGAAAGGGATCTCAATGTCAAGATTATTATTAACTCTCAAACCTTATTTGGATTTGCCATTGAAACATGTACTGATTAAAAAGATTTTAGAAGATTTGAGAAACAATATTGGAAGTTTATCGAGTTTTATAAAATTTGAATTTAGAATGCCAATAAACAGACATTCAATTTTAAGTAAACACTCATTTCCAATTTATTATAAGTGCAGATTTGAAGGCCAACTAGAGCAAAGTTTTAGATTTTATCAAGGAGTTAAAATTCAATATGCATCGTATTGCCCATGTTCTGTAGAGTTGTGCACAAATCTATTAGAGAAAAATAGTAAAGGGTACCCTCACAATCAAAGATCATTTGCTGATATTTTAGTTGAAATTAAAGAACCTCATTATGTCTGGTTAGAAGATATAATAGAATGCGTCGAATCAAAATTAAAAACTCTTCCATACCCAATAATCAAAAGAATAGATGAACAAGAGATAGCAAGAATTGCAGCAGAAAATCCAATGTTTGTCGAAGATGCAATTAGATATATTTCTAGTGTACTAGATGAAAGAGAGGACATTGCAGACTGGATAGTTAAATGTGTTCATCAAGAAAGCATACATACGTCTGAAGCAATAGCCATAAATTGGAAGGGAATTCCTAATGGCTTTAATGGAAATAGATACCTCTAAACCTTGGTGTATTAAAGAAACTGATTTTGAATATATAGCAAGATCAGTAAGATTTCCGTTTGTAGAAATACCAGCAAAATGCCAAATAAAATTAGTTAAAGATTCTGAAAAAAAAATATTACTAGATTAGCTTCAATAGTAAAATTTAATAGTTGCTGGAGAAAAGTTCTTACTATATCGTTTAGAATTGTTCTGAAGAATGAGGATACATAATGGCAAACAGAAATGACATTATAGAACTTTATAAAAAAGAACGAGAATACGAAGAATGCATATTTGGAAATTATTCAGAAATAAAATCATTAAATGTTGCTAGTTTTATTTTGCTATTGAAGAATTACATAAACAAAATAGAAAAAGCTTATTCCGGTAAGTGGAATAAAGAGTTGCCCCCTTGGTTGTTATCTTGTAGAGAATTTGAAAATAACCTAAGTGCTCCAGTTGAAGTTTATGAGCATCTCATAACAATAATGGCATTATCTGGTGCAGCTCTTGAGTCATTTACAAAGTTAGATCCTAATGAGTGGAGATCTAAACCTGATGTGGACAAAAAGAAATGGGAGGATTAAACATAAATGAATGAAAATTTAACACAGATGGTTAAAAAAATGGAAACAAAAACATCCCCTATATTTCCAGTCGATAATGTTGATATTTCAGCAGAAGCAGCTATGAGAGAAGAAGTTCAAAAATCCGAGTCAAAAGAATCTTTTACAGAAATAGGCATGGTTATTACAACAACTTCTTTGTCAGAATGGTTTGAGGCAAATGTATCAAGATTCTCTGATATTAGCCAAGTTAAGGTTGCTATAAGAGGAGTTGACCCAAAGAAAACTCTTATTATGGCAGTTAAAGATGGAAGCGAAGAAAAAGATCAAGATGGAAATGATAAAAGATGCTTAAAAATTTTTGAGGACGCGGATATACACCCAGTTTTAGACGCTCAAGGCGTAGATATGAAAATTTACAATAATGGATTTAGAATTATAAATAATATAAATGGAACAATTTTTACTAAATGTTATGGAGTTAGAACGGGGTTGATCATTGTATTTTGTAATATGATTAATAATAAGTTAATTCCTTATGAAATTACAAGAATTAAAAAATCGGATAGAACAGTTGATGTCCCTCAAATTGATGTTGCAAAAGTTGTTGAAAAATTAAATAAACCATGCGATAAGGAATCGTTACAAATTTTATATAAGCAAATTGTTAAAAATTTGGATAAAATAACTACGAACCAAAGTGCAGTTGATTGGTTTATAGAGAAACAAAAAGAAGTTTTTGATATTAACCATCATTTACAAATTGATCAGGTAATTATTGATATACTAAAATAAAAAAAAGGAGTGGGTGAGTTTCTAATTGTTGAAACTCACCCAAATTTTTATGCAAATAAATAAAAACTTAAAGTTAATTTTAAGAGATGTTTATCTTTTTGATATTGAAGCTTGTCATTATACTATCATGAATAAATTAGGTTTAGATGTTTCAGAAATAAATTATGAAAACAAAATAGAAAGAAACATAAAAATAGGTAAAATGATGCGTAAAAATCCTAGATTAACATCTCTCTTAAGAAATACAACTCAATCAATAATTACAGAGTATATAAGAGAAAATAAAATTACAGAAGATGAACTAGTTATAAGACAATATGATGGTATATTAACAACCAAAATTTTAAAAGTAAATAACATAGGTGGAATTCCGTTTAATCTAAGAAAACATTTTCTTATTTTTATTATGTCTATTGATAGAAAAAAATATATAGCCATAGATACACATAAAAAAGTAACTATAAAAGGAATTCCATTTAGAAATGAAAAAATAGATTCAGTTTATTCACAACTTTGCACAGATGTTTTAAATACAGCATCGAAAAAAATGATTTTTATAAAATTACAAAGAATAAAAGATTATATTCTTAGTAGTAACGATCCTATCTTGTTTGGAATTCCTATTAAAGACAACAGAGTAAATGTTTATTTAAAAGGATATGGCGAAATGGTAGTATCGTTTCAAACCTTAAAAATCATGGATCCAGATGATATTGATAAAGAAAGATACTTTAAATATTATCTAGAACCATTTACAAAGAGTATAGTAATAGAAAACATATAGGAGACTAGTATGCTAATTTTAAATCTAGGTGCTGGCAAGATTGATCCTATTTTAACAAAAGAAGAAGTAACATCTTTTATAACAACTATAAATTTAGATACCAACTATTTGTCCGCTGCAACAGCATCGGAGATAGAAGATTATATCGAAAATAAAATGCCAGTTTCTTTTAACAGTAATGAAAAATTATATTGCAATTGTAATGCATTTGAATTTATGGAAAAATTTCGCCCACAAGTAGATAGAATTTGCGCATATAGATTTCTGGAGCACATATCATTTACTCAAGTTTTATATTTTATTTATTTGGTTTCTACTTGTATTAAAAAGGGCGGTATTGTTGATATTATAGTTCCAAATTATGAAATTCTAGCTAAAATGATTTTGGATGAAGTAATTGATCAGAATTTTGAAGCTAATAATATTTTATTAACAACAGAGCTTTTAAATGAGCCCTCATGCCCGCACGCTTCAATATGGACTCCTCAAAGAGCAAAACATTTTTGGGAATTAGAAAAGAGATTTAAAATTATTCAGGAATACCCAAGATACGAATTTGATGGAAGAAATATATATCTTAGATTTTTAGCTAAAAGAGTTTAAGAACTAACAAGAATATAGAAAATGGACTTAACCCAATGAGTCATTGTTAAAAAATTTGGAAGGTTACCAAAAAGTACTCGACGATGGAATGAGATTGAATGAAACTGAAATGGTAGAAGTAATAAAACAATAGTGAATAGGTGAAAATCATGACAACACCAAGACATTCGTTTGAGGCTCTTGCGCCAGAAATGGGATTAACTGTAGATCCAGTTAGAAGAATGTATAGTTATTCAGATAGATATAGCGAAGTTGTATATAGAGATCTTTTAACTTATTCTGATAAAACTAATAATGCTCATCCAACAGATGGGTATAGTACATCTCTTTTAGCAGTTTTTACTAGAGGACTAGATGATCCTGTTGATAGATATATTTATGCTGGTTATGTTTCAACTAAATATAAATTCATAGGAAATGATGCTGTAAATCAGTCAATTAGAGAATCTATAACAAAAGTAGGAACTCCAATCATTGCAGAAAATACTTTATTCTATAATGCATATACAAGAATGAGAAATGAAATCTTAATAAGAAATTCTCATAATGTGTATGAAGTAGGAAACATCATCCCAGTTATGGTTGTGGAAAACAGTTATAATGGAACAAAGAAAGCATCTGTTTCATTTGGTTTGGCTATTGAAGGCGAAAAAATAAGAGGCAGATTAATATTTAAATTTAGACTAGGGGAAATGAGCCAAGTTCATATTAGATCATCGAAGACAAATGTTGATGCAGCTATTCAATCATATATACAAGTATTTAAAAATGATATACTTGATATGATTAAATTTTCTTTTGAAAAAAAAATTACTGAAGAATCTTTATTTGATATTTTAGGATTTATTGAAAAAATCAGTAAGAAAAAACGTGATGATATTTCAAAGTATCTTTCTGAAATAACACCTAAGCCACAAGAAGGACAACCGCCAGTGTTACCTTCCGCGTGGGATATGTTTTTAGCTATAGCCATGTTTAGCACAATGGAATCTAACTTAAATATAAAAAGAATTCTTGAGGATGCTGCTGAAAGTTGTTTGGTAATTCCAGAAAGAATGTCTAAAGTATTAGCAAAATTAGAAAAACAAGATATAGAAGAGTGATACTACTTCTTGTAAAAAATAGGTTGGTTTCTATAACAACCTATTTTTTTTGGAACAAAAAAATAAAGGAATATAATTTATGCCAGAAAATATTAATGACTCGATCGAAAGTGGTAACAAACCAACTGGAGTATATATTCAGACATATAAAATAAAGACCACCATAAAAGATTTAGATTATACACATGATCTAGTTGCTTTTAAAATTATAACTACATTAGCTTCAGCATACCAAATGTTTTTTATATCATTATACATTGATCCTAATGATGTTATTTTAAATAATTTGTTTGGTGGGGATTTAATTAAAATTGAAGTAACTCTATATAAAGAAATTGGTATCCCAACAGAAACTATTTCTTTTGAATTAATTTATTTAACATCAGATTTTAACTTTGCTGAAAGAGCCCAGACCTCCGCATTAAAAGAGGAGCAAATAAATTGGGAAAGAACTATCATAACTATTCATGCAGTTCCTAAAGAACCCTATAAGATTATGTCAACTGTAGTTAATGACGTGTTTATTGGAACAACTTTAAGAAATGTAATAACTTCATTAGCATCTAAAGTTGGAGCAACTTTAGAGTATGATTCTAGTGGTGAAAACACTGAGCTTATAGATCAAATTTGTATACCACCAACTACATTTTATAAAATAATAAAAGAATCTGGTGGCGACGATGATATGTTTGATGGTTACCTTGATAGAAGATTTGGATTATTTGATGGAGTTGCTGGAGTTTTTTGTAATTATGATAAAAAAATTTATATCAAGAATTTAACTGAAAGAATGAAACGAGGGCATAATTTTACTATCTATCAATTAGCCGGAATGGAAGGTGCAGAAAAACATACAACAATAGATAGAATAGCAGGCGAAGTTGATGAAGGAAAAGCATATTATACATTCAGTATTATTCAAAGTGAATATTATGCAAACGCAAAATTTGCAACAATATCGAATGATATTAAACATATAGTTAAACCAGCAAATAAGTTATTTTCTTTAGTTGAACAAAAATTGGAAAATATTGCTAAAGAACAAGCATTAATTTCTATGTCAAATAACTTAGAACCAAATTTTTATTTAAATCCACTAATAAATAGAACAAGATATTTTAACGAAGATACTGGTTACGAAGAGAGTAAAATTATTTTTGGTTCTTCTTTAGCAAAAAGCTTATGTGATTTGTCAACAATATCATTAGACATTGAAAGAAATATAGATATAAAACATGCATTTAATATTGGCGACTGTATAAAATTTAAACCATTAACAATATCTTATGCAGCATTAGAAGGTAAATATATTTTATTTAGAACAGAACTAAGTTTTACAAGAAGGAATCAATGGTTATCAACTTGCAATTTTACACTAATTAGAAGTAACAAAACAAGTTAGTGCGAATTATACCGCATTAAGTTTACTCGGCGTTAAAACTTGGAAAAAATACTTTAGAATCTTTCTAGATTTACTATTAATATATATAAATAGATTATGTTTTTAGAACAAATCATAAAGGAGATTTTTAATGGAAGATGAAAAAGTAAAAAACCTAGAAGAGATAGCGGATGAATATGTTCAGGAATATTTAAAATGTAAGGGAGACTTTGAATATTTTTGCAAAAAATATATCTTGATAGAACTACCAGGAAAAGATGCACATTTAATTCCATATAAAAAACAAATAGAATTAATTAATCTAATCGAAGAAAAAAAGTATGTTCTCGTACTTAAGAGTCGTCAGATAGGCATATCGACTATTATTCAAGCATATTCAGCCTGGTTAAGCGTTTTTTATGATAATGTTGTTATAGGAATTATTTCAAAAGATGGTAAGGAAGCTACAGACTTTGCTAGAGCCATCAGAGGAATGATTGAAAAGCTTCCTGACTGGATGAAACCTCCAAAAGGGCCATTGGGCAAGGGCTTCGCTAAAAGGACTGAGCAATCGTTTATCCTTACGAATGGGAGCAAAGTTTACGCTTCTCCAGTTAACCCAAATGCTCCTAGCAAGACTCTTCGTGGTAAAGCTATAACATTTTTGGTTATAGATGAGGCTGCATTTATCAACTATATCGATACTGCATGGGTCTCAATGGTTCCTGCATTATCAACTAATCAAATGCAAGCCAGAAAAGCTGGAGTTCCATATGGTACTGTAGTATTGTCAACTCCGAATAAAACTGTTGGAATTGGCGAATGGTATTTCAAGAGATATCAAAAAGCTATTTCAAGAGACGATATTTTTGAACCTTTTGTTATTCACTGGAAGATGATTCCTGAGTTGGCAGAAGATTCAGAGTGGTACAAAAATCAATGTAAACTTTTTGATAATGATCCTAGAAAAATTGCACAAGAATTAGAGTTAAAATTCTTACCAGCAGAAGGATCATTCTTTAGTGCAGAAACTGTTGAAAAAGTACAAGATGCAGTTCGGGAACCAATTGAGATTCTTAAACTATTTAATGGTGAATTATGGAGATTCTCGAATGCAATACCTGGTAGATACTATATAATGGGGGTTGATACAGCTCCTGAGCATGGCGAAGATAAATCTGCAATAACAGTTTGGGATTATGAAACATTAGAGCAAGTAGCCGAGTACCAAACTAAATGTAAAGTTCTTGATTTTGTTAAAGCTGTAAAAATTGTTGCGGCACAATACCCTGGTTTGATAGTTATAGAATCTAACTCATACGGAAACCAAGTTGTCGAACAAATATACAATAGTGAGTATTCAGTTATGGTTTACAAAGAAAGAAGGGGCAGCAAAACTTTCTTACCAGGACTATCAACAAATACAAAAACAAGACCATTAATGATTGACGCATTATACTCATATATAACTCAATATCCTGAAATAGTTAAATCAAAAAGATTGGCATTAGAAATTGCAGGCTTGGTAACAAAAACAAGTGGTAGAGTAGAGGCGGATAGCGGATCAAGAGATGACTTAGTATTATCTGCTTCGTGCGCTTTCTATGTTAGAAAATATGATCCACCTCTATTCATTGGCTCAAGTGACTATACAGTTATGAGTAATGATATGATAGAAATTATAGAAAGCAACGCTTCAAAAAGGACTAATTCTTTAGGGGAGTTTGCAGATATTGAATTAATTAAAAAAGTTAAAGAAAATAATTTAGCAGGATTTGTTGATATATTGGGTATGTATACTAACAAATAAGAGGAACTGTAATGGATAATCAAGAAAATTTAAATGAGTTATTTAAACTACCAATTGGTTTACAACCAGTAGCTCAACTTGATGATAAAATTTTATATGGTTCTAATTCTCTTAGAAAATCTTTTTTAGAAGCTATACAATCAACTTCTGTCTTAAATAATTCTAGTATAATTGAGACATTAGTTAATGACGGAAAAATAGTTCCTTGCTTTACTACAAGCGGTTTAGCTTCATTCTTTTTATGGAAAATATTTGCACCTGTACATCTTAAAAATGTAGTAGGTTTTTATAGTAGAGAAACTAAAAAAGTTTATGTTTTACTATCAAACAATTTTTCATTTTTTGCTTATGCTTCAAATGACTGGTTAGCAAAATTAGTTTTGCATGAGTGTATGCATATGGTCTCTCATATGAAACCAAATTCTTTTATAAGCGATTTTAATGATATTCTAACCAAATATTATATATATTACTTTAAAAAAATTTTTGACCAAATCGAAGAAAAAGAAGTGAACAATTTTATAAATTTTATATTTAATGATTTTGAAACTAAAATACCACAAGGAAATATACTAAAAGAATATAGGGAATATATACAAAAAATATCACCAGAGGCAAATAAAGATAAAGTAGATAAATTAATAACAATTATTGCAGTATATTTTAATAATTTTGATAAATTTTTTTCTATAAAAGGTAAATTTCAAGATGTGTTATACCCATTGTATTTGTCGTACAAAAATGCTTTAAATATAAAAAATCTATCAACTGTTTGTATTCAGGAATTGTTCTACCCATCAGAAGTAGTAGCCATCTCTTCTGAATATTCTCAATATTCAAGCAAAGTATTAACTACTTTAAAAAGGTTAACATAATATGGCAACAAACTATGATGAAATAGGACGCAAAGTGGATCTTTTAGATGATCCTGTCAGTAGTGCAGATAGAGCAAAAAGAATAAATAGTTTAGCAAGAACTGTAGCAGATATCGAACGCCAAAGCAATGAGAGAATAATTGATTATAGTAAAGAAATAAATAGTCTAACAAATGAACAGAAACGAATGTTACAAAAACTTGAAATGCAGAGAGACGAATTTACCACTGATACAATGCAATCATATAACACAGTTGTTAAAGGGTTGGGTAATACAATTAATAGATTAGCAACTGGAATTAAATATATTACAAGTGAAACTGCAAAAGCAACAAAAGATGCAATTGGACAATACGCTAGAGCTATTGGCGAAGATATAAATATCAATAAACAAAATACAGTAGCTATGGCCTTATCTTCAGCATCTCCTATCTTTGGTTATTTTGCTTCTAAATTTATGGAGACCGATATATTTAGAAGTGCAGCAGATAGAATTAGAGAAAAATTGGGTGAGGCTGTATCCAGCGGTTTTTCAAGACTTGGCAGAATAATTGGTATTAAGAAAAAATATGATGATGATGATGAAATTCCAAGTATGCAACGAGGTGGTTATGTAAAGAAAGGAGGAATAATAAAAGTACATTCTGCGGAAGTTGTAATGCCTGCGGAAAAAGTAATGCAACAAATTGATAAAGCTAAAAATACAGCCATAGCTAAACAAATTGGAACAACTATGGCTGATATGTCTGAAACTCTAGAAACAATACAAGAAGATTCTGAGCAAACAGTAAAAAAAACAGGAAATATTGTAAATACTTTTCTAAATGAATATAAAAAAGTTCAAGAAGAACAATCGGAAATTGGCGGAACAATAAAGCATGTGGTTTCAGAACTAAAAGAAATAAAATTGGCAATGTTCGGTGCTGCAGATACATGGGGTACTGTTCTAGAAAGAACATTAGATAAGCATCCATTCTTTAAAGGAATGTATCAAGTATATAGATTCTTTAATGCAACATTACCAAAAGTATTTAGATGGGTATTTGGAAGAAGAGGAAAATATGCTTCAGATGTTGCCAAGGCTACTAGTAGTAGTAACGTTTATGATAGAATAGTTGGTGCAACTGGTTTACTTTATACTGGCTTAATGCCAAAAATGGATGAATTAATTCAATATGTAAAAGAACTAACAGAGTTTACAACAAAAAAAGAAGTTACTAAAGTAAAAGAAGAATTTGAAGAGTCTAGATGGGATAAAATCATAGAGTGGTTTAAAGAACCAGTAAAAAAAGATGAGAGAACTCTTATACAAAAATTATTTGATTATGTCATAGAACGTGCGGATGACGACGATAATATAAAAGAATATATGAAAGAAAAAGGAATAACTAATTTTTCAGATCTCTTACACCCAATAGAATTATTAAAAAAATCAGGAGTTACAGAAGCTCAAATACAAGCTAAAGCAGGGAAATTTGGTAAATATCTTTTTGATGATGAAAAAGTAGAAGTAGAAATAAGTAATAAAGAAAAAGAAAAAGTAGAAACTAAAGAAAGTAAAAAATCTATAATAAAAACTATTATTGGATTTCTTAAAAGAATAACAAAAGCAGAAGAAGATAGAGAAGAGAGAGAGGGGCCACATTCCCCAAGTATGGCGGAAAATATTTCCATTACAGCTGAAGTAACAAAAAAAGAGGCAAAAAGAAAACAAAAAAGTGATGAAAAGCAATTAAATGCATTAGAAAAAACACATAAGTCAATAAAAGGTTTTGGAGAACAGATAAATCTTTTTGCAAAACAAACTGTTAAAAAATTAGGAGATTGGTTATGGAGTGGCATAATATTTGCATTCAATATGCTTTCAACAGTTATTAGTACTTCATTTAGTGCGTTAACTGGAGTTCTTGGAGGCATTCTTAGTGCATTAGGTATACCTGGATTAGGAGCTCTTCGTACATTAGTTGGTAGAGGATTGGGAAAAATAGGATTTAAAAAGTTATCCGAAAAAATAATTCCAAAGAAAAAAAGTTTAACGACCATGGCTAAAACTGGAGTTGAAGGAGTAAAAGAAGCTTACAAAAAAAAGGGAATAAAAGGTGCAGCTGGTGCAACAGGGAGAATGATAGGAAAAATAGGAGTAACATCAGTTGGTCAAGGAGTATCCGCAATAGGAAAAACAGTCAAAAAAGGGGTTGGTACTTTAATGCCAGGTATAAAGTCTACTGCAAAATTTGGTGGTAAGCTAGCAATGGGAGGTGCAAAATTAGCTGGAAGGTTTGTTTTATTACCTTTAATTGCAGGAGCTGAATTACTTGGTTCTGGTTTTGATGCCATATCAGCGCTAATAAATCCAGAAGAATTTGTTGCAAGCAGAATGGCCGCAGGAATAGGAGCTTTCTTTGGTGGAAAAGATAGTGGGTGGTCTGGTGCTGCAAGCGGGGCTATGAAGTGGGGTACTGTTGGAGCTGCAGCAGGGTCCATCATTCCTGGAATAGGAACAATGATTGGTGGAGGAGTTGGAGCTTTATTGGGTGCTATAGTCGGATTTGTTGGCGGGAAAAATTTAGCAAAAGGTATTGACTGGGTAATTGACGGGGTAAAAGCTATAGCAAAAGGGTTGTGGGAAGTAATTAAATTTCCATTTCAAGCTCTTCGCGAAACAGTAAAGAGCATCTGGGTTGTTTTAAAATGGGGTTGGAAAAATACTTTTGGTAAATGGATAGATTCTTTAACAAATTGGTTTATAGAATGGTGGAATAAAGAAGGCACAGTTACAAAAGTAATGAAAAAAACTATAGAGGCTTTTCCAAAAATATGGGATGGATTGAAAATTGCATATAACGAAATATTAGGAGTTTTCTCAAATTTATGGGATGCAATTACATCTTTTGCAGCAAAGGCAAAAGACTGGATAATTGATAAACTAAGTGCTTTAGGACCTGTTTGGAACTGGATAAAAGACTATGTAATACAACCAGTTCAAAAAATAAGAGAAGGGAAAGTCGCTGAAGAATTAGAACAATTTTTAAATGATGAAAGACCAGTTAAAGAAATGGGAGACCCAACAAAAGTTTTAATGAGCGAAATTGCAAACGTATCTGCAGCACAACATAGAGCTAATCAGGAAGCATCATTAGAAGTAATGAAGAAAACCGCTGAAGAAACAACTAAAGCTATAAAAGATTCAGGAGAAGAAAATAAGAAAATCATACAAAATAGTAATGTTAATATGATAAATATGTGGAAGAACTGGGCAAATAGCAGCGCAGTCAGTTCTAGAATGAATACAATACCTGCCATGACTTCAGCATATGGAAGTTATTCTGATAGAGTACTATATGGCAGGATGCAATAATTTGGAGACGAGATATGCCAGAAACAACATATAACTATAAAAAAACATTAAATACTATTACTGTAAGTAATATAATTGGAATGCCTCCTAGAACATATGTAAGTGATTCCGTTATGTTTAATTCTATGCCAATTATTAGGATATCGCCTCACTTACCGAGAACTTCTACTGGTCTTACGTTATTTACTTTAGAAAGTGCACAGGATGAATATAATAAAATATTGAATAACTTAGGATATAGTTTGGATGCTCCACTTGAGCCAATACGTTTAGTATTTAACGCTGACACGCTGCCAGTTGATACTTTTACAAACGATTATACAGAAACTTTTTTACAAAGAATGACTGATGTTGCATCACAAGGTATGTCGCAGATAATGCAAATAGCAGGCGCAAAAACTTTTACAGAAGGTGTTAGGAAAATAGGAGAGGGAACCGCCGAGAAAGGAGAAGAATTAGGAGGCACAGTTGGTGGGTTTATGAAAACAGCAGGCGAAACTGCGGCTGAAATTGCTAAAGAATTAGAGATGATGAAAGGAAGATTGGGAGCAGGGGCAGAAGGAGATAGAAGTCTTGCCTCACAAGCTATAAATACAATTGACAAAATGATGGCTGGGCATAGAATAGATTTTCCAAAGATTTGGGGGAATAGTGCTTACGCTGCAAATTTTTCTGTAAATGTAAGATTATTTAACCCAAGACCAGGAAATTTGAAATATACTCAGCAATATTTAATTGGACCGCTAGCTGTAATTCTTGCATTGGCATTACCAAGATCTGATGACGGTTATTCATATCAATGGCCATTCTTTCATAAAATTGAGGCCCCGGGTTTTTTAAATCTTACTCCAGCGGCAATAACAAATGTTACAGTAACAAAAGGAGGGGATGCACAACAGTTAGCATTTTCAAAAACATTAGGCTTGATAGATGTAAGGATAGATTTTACGACCATTTATGAAAGTATGCTTTTAGAGTCAGAAGATTCGTCCTTATCATACAAGAGACCAACAGTAAAAAATTATTTAGCGTCTTTAGAAAAAAATAGTCAAACAAATAATTTATCAAGTAGAAGCGAAATGAGAAGAGATTCAGCAAATGCGGCTGGCGCAAATGCAACTGGAGGAGGACCAGTAATTTTAAGATCATCTGTAGATCCACAAACTTCTGTTGAAAACATAACCAAAGAATCATTACTTGCAAAAAATTTTGCATCTGCAAAAAGACTTTCTACCGCAACTGATATCGTAAAGGAGGGGCCAAGTAGGGTATCAAGCAGCATTATTACTGTATCCAAAAATTTAGTAAATCAAAATAAAGAATTTATAAAAGATAACATTCCTTCTGGAATTGCTAAGAACATAATTCCAATATAATATATATTACCCGCAAGCATTTTTTCTTATAAGTAGAGTTAGATAGTATGCAATAAATAAACTTATTAAAAATTTTGTTTGGTTGGTTAAAGCTAAATACTGTTTTCTATAACCTAGATCTTTTACTAAATCATCCAAAAGAATATTAATTTGTTGTTTAAAGTATATTTTAGATGTTGTTCTTTTAATTGACATTATATTTCTTACCAACTGATAAAAATCTTTTCCACAAAGACTGTTAATCGTTTTAATCTCATTAAAAAACAATTTTAAAATTAATCTAAGTTGATCTGAATATTTTATATCTGTTAATTTTGAAGTAAAGCCACTAGCCAAACCAATATTAATTTTTGTTATATTTACAGCTTCCTCTTTAATTTTTTCATCTATGTGTTTATAAACAACTAATTTTTGAACAACTCTATTAATAATTTTATTCTCTCTCTCTTGATCCTGATACTGATATAGATCTTCTTCGTCATCCTCCAATTCAGGAGTTATAATTCCTTTTCTTTCACTAGATGCAGCATAATAAATAGCTGCAAAGCTTTTTAAACTTTGAGAAATTCTATGTCTGGTTTCCATAAAATATGACGACATACCATCTAAATCAAATCTTTTAATTTTATCTTTATATCTTTTCATTAACTCTTTTGATAAATAATATAATGCATTTGGAATAGTTTTCTCTCTTGAAAATAAATGTGTTTTAGCTAAAGAATTTAAAGCATAAACAAAAACTTCTTTATTACAATATTTTGAAAAATATCTAGCCATTTGTTGACCATATTGTCTAATTGTAAAGTAGATAAATAAAGATTCGTAACCTATCGCATCATTATTTTTTAAAAAGTAAGACAATAAAGAAAGATAAAAAGTTGTAGGATTATCTTTTAATAAATTTGCAAATTTCTCTTCTTTTCTTCCTGCCCATAACTTTTTTCTAAACTCCCCAACTTGACTATCAGTAAGCCCTGTATAATACAAAAAATCATAATAATCTTTTTTAGTAGTAGGAACAAAACATGGTTCGGATAAACTTCCCAAATTAGAAGAAACAACTCTTGTTAAAAAACGTCTTAACTCTATAATATTTATTTTATCTTTTTGAAATAAATCCATTATATCACCCTTACTGTAATACTATCTTTAGTAAAGAATACATACTCAGGACCATATTCTAATAATTGTTTTTCAGTTAAATTTATAAGTTCAAAGTTAAAGAAAATACTAGTTTCAGGTTTCTTTAATCTACAATGACTAACCCCATCAATTTGTTGAACTATATTTATAATTTCAGATCTAAATATGGTTGCATTACTACCAAAACGATCCTTAAATGTTTCATAAACAGTTTCTCGAACGGAAGTTATCAAGGAACTAACAGTACCACTATAAGAAAGAGATCTAAAAACTTCAATTTCTATTTCCAGAGGAATATTATATAGAGGTAATTCAATCCAACCATTGTCAGAAAAGATGTATTTTTTATCTTGGTTAATAACATAAACAATAGAGTCAGCAACAGGTTCATCAAATAAATAAACAACTGGGTATGACGAAGAATCAATACATTGAATTATAGTTCCTGTCATTGGGTCATTAGCACAATCCGCTCCAATTAGAATAAATCTATCGCCAAGATTTGCAGTGGGTGGTGGAGTTTGAACAATATCGAGAACATCAGAAATTGTTGTTTCATTTAATAACATATTCTGCATAATACCAGTTGTATTTGTAAATTTAATATTAGTAAAGTCAGTTAACATTTTATATTCGGATAAATCCATTGTAGAAATAATATTTTGTAAAATTTGTAGTTCAAAAACTTCTTTATCTATAGAATCATAATAAGTTTTTTCTATAACTGGTACATCATAAACTATTATGTTAGTTCCATCAACTGCAGCATTGGATCTCATAAAATTAAATAAAGGTTTCATAAATGTAACTTGACCAGAATAAGTAGCAATTAAATTTGAAGATGGATCCGAAATTGTAAAGTCATAAAATTGTGACTCACTTGGTAATGAAATATAAGGATCAAATTCAATAACAAATTCACTAGATGTTGAATCGTTTACCATTAGAAAACTTGCTCCGCTACTTCTTATTTTAAGAGTACAAGAACAAAGCGAAGCATCTGGTTCATCAGAACTATAATGTAATTTAAAAATTCCTTTGTTTCCATCTTTATAAACATGAAGTTGATCAGCAATTATATTATAATTTGATGTTGGATAACTAGTTTCTAGTGCTGGTAATATTTTTACAGAATAAATTGTATAAGTATAATTACCAACTTCATTTATAATGTCGATGTTAATATCGAAAATAGTATAATATTCTTTATCTCCAATTGTAACAATTGTATCTCTTGGGATTAAATCTTGACTCGTAGGAACTGTTATTTTAGCATTTCTAGTTGGAACTATATTATTTATTTGATCTGGGTCAACTCCAAAAATTATAGCTGTAAACAATTCAATTTCATTTACTTGAAGATCAGAACGTTTTAATACTGGTAATGAATTTTGTGCAATAGGGGAATTTTTGACAATAATATTTATATTTTTATAGTCATTCTCTGTTACTAAACGATTTAAAGATGTTATTGACATAATAGAATTTTTTCTTACTGATTCAAGAGATTCTTCATTAACTCCTCCAAAAGCTGGACTTGCATTTATTACTGTATAGTTTACAAGTTGTGTTGCTCCTGAATTGGTTGTTATATAAATTTTATCCCCATCTTTTATTGAACCGGCGATAACATTGCCCTTATCTCCTTCTGTAATTTGGGCATTTACTAACACACTTGAACCAGGAACAGGCTGATAGCCGAATAATCCATTTCCAAAACTTAATCTTCTTCCATTATCAGTTCTTCTAGAAACATAACCTCTATCAGTTGGAGACATTAAAAATAAACTTTGAAATTCTTCCCATAATGTATAACTTGCACTACCTGGTTCCCTTACTTTAACTTGGATTCTAGCAACTTCGCCAATTAATGGAACATTTAGATTAACAAATTGATATTGCTGTATATCACTATCAATTTGAAATTCTTGCTCTACATTTTTTATTTGAGTAACAGGTAAAGTAAAAGAAAATGAGTCAACAGTTTTATTTACAAAAAGAGTATATTTTTTAGAACCATCTACAACTGTAACAACTACTGTTGCATTATTAGTTACAGTTACAGTTGTTTTATATGTTGTAATAAATTCTACTTCATTACTAGCCCTAAATTTAAATCCAGAAGGTAAAACAAATTGCACATGCGGTTCTTCAAAACCGAATGGGATAGTAATTAGAACGACTGCTGTTGCGGGGGTTGCTTCTCTTGTATTATAACCCAAAAAAGCTGAAAGATTTAAAATTGAGTCAGGCAGTTGAGCTTTAGTTAGAAAAAATTCTCTATAAGTTGACATTTGGTAAAATAGTAGGTTACTAGTTAATGTTGATAATATGTCAATCATGAAACTCAAAAATGAAGATTTAGTCAAATCAACATTCTCTAATTCGAGATAGTTCTTTACTTGATCGGCTATTTGTGATCTGATACTATCTCTAGATGCATAAATTTGACTAGATAAAGTTGTTTCCGCCATTATAAATCTCCCTTAACAAGGAATAACATTTCTTAATGGAAAATAAAATCCCGTTTTCTTATCAAACATATTTTTTAAACATTCTCTTAGTGTTTCATGCTTGACCAATAACTTTGAAATAAATTTAGCGTCATCTAATGTATGAATCAACTTATCGTACTCAACGAATGAATAAATTTTCTCAACAGATTCTTCAATTAAATCAGTTGTATAGCTTTGAAATACTTGTGTTCTTAGTCTCCAGAATCTTCGTTCTGTAGGTGGATGTATTTCAACTCCTGTCACTTGATATATTGGATAGTTATCATTTGTTGGATTTAAAAATGAACTTTCAAATTTAATTATATCCCCAGGATAAGGTTTTAAATTATAACTACTTGGTATAACTAAAGTTGTTTCAGATGTTTTTGTATAACCGATATCTTGGGCGTCAAACGAAACGGACATGTCCTCAGTAAAAAATACAGGAAGAAGTAAAATTTTATTTCTTTTTATCCCTGATAATTGCCCTACAGGATCATAAGCACCGCCCATCAAATTTTCATTATCCCAAATAGTAGTTGTAATGTTTAAATTATAATAAGTAGCAAGAAAAGCCACAACATGCTTACTATAATAATTATATAGTAAATCCTGGTACTCACGGATATAATCATATATCCTACTATATAATTGTATTCTATGAGAATTCATTAGTTATTTTTTTCCTCATCTTGGTTTTCTTCTTTAGCTTTTAATCCTTTATATGCTATCCTCAATTCTGAGTCAAATTTTATCTTTGCTTCTACTTCTCTTTGCTTCCAATCTTCTAATAATTTTAATACTTTCTTTTTACATTTTTCTACATTTTCTTTTAGATTATCACACTTTTTAAATTGTTTTTCGAGCTCAACGACAACCATTTTAGTTGATAACCAGTCACATTGTGCATAACAGACATTTTTGGGGTATTTATCTTGATTTAAACATTTAGTTAAGCAAGAAAAATTAACTTTTTTTAATAAGTAATTCATTATAACCATTGCCATTGGAATTGGCACTGGAACCATACCAATGGTCAGAATAGTATTAAGCCATTTTTCTTTTACTGGATCTCGTTTGGGAGGTTCAACCATCGCTTCGTTTTTTTTCATTTTGGATAATTCTGAAAATTCATTGAAAAGGCGTAAATGATTTCTGAATGATAATTTTTTTCTTAAATCATTACTTTCAATAATAAATTTTTTTACTGTTTGGATATCTAAATCTAATGTTCTAATTAGACTTTCTGCTCTTCTTGTTATTCCTTTAAATTCTGGTTTTTCTTTATCTCCTTGTAATTGTTCCTGACGAAGTTTTATTTGTAATTGTTGAACTCTTTTTGCCCACTTCATATACTCATTTCTTAATTTTCTTTCACACTTATCAGGATTTCTAAAATCATCACATTTAGAAATATCAGACCTAAGATCATCCGCAATCTTTCTAGCAACATTTAATTGGCATTGATATTTACATATTTTTCTCTTCTTTGAAAATGGAATATTTGTATAACACTTCTTTTCGCATGAATCCGTTAATTTTCGATAAATATATAATGCAAACATTGAGATTGGAGGAGCTAACCCAAAAAACGCACTACCCGCAATCGCAGCAAAAGAATACTTTAAAAATTTTTTAAACTTACTTTCAAATGCTGTAATATCTTCAGTAATAGTCAGTCTAATAACATCTTCATAAGAAAGATTTTTTATATATTCACATAATTTAACATGCTCTAAAAATGTAGTTTGTTCTTTTATTATCTTACTATCCAGAACAATATCCAAGAGATATTCTCTCCCGCATTCTTTTAGCAAATTTCTTTCATCATTATTTAACATTTTTTTACTCCTGAACAGTTTCAAAGAATTTAAAATATGTATTTTGATCTACGATAATTTCAAGCTGCGTTAAACTTCCTTTATATGAGACATTTATATTAACTTGAAATCCCTTTCTGTTGGGAAGAAAATTTATTGTTACGTTCTTTATAGCTGCTCTATTATCATATTTTTCTATAGTATCAATAACTTCCTCTCTTATTTTTTCCTTAGTTGTTTCATCAGCTGGTTCAAAAACTAATTTATATAAATCACTACCATATTCAGGATCAAAGATATAACTTCTTTTTGGTGTTACTAAAATATTATTCCATGAATTTAGAATAGTCTGAATTCCTTCAACTCTTTTAAAATCTCCTGTAACTCCTATGACGGAGATGTAATCTGAAATTTCAGTTCTTGACCCAGCCACAGTTTGATTAAATCGTTTAAGAAAATCAGCCAATTTTTATCTCCTAAAATCTTTTACTTTAAACTTTTGACTCATTTTAGCATTTTCTTCTTCGATCTTTTTCTGTCTTTCTTCCTCTAGTTTAGTTTTCCATTTTAAATAATCATAAAATCTTTTAACCGGCATCATAACCACTTCGGTATAAGATTGGTGGCTCATTTCCATACAAGCAAAAATATTCTCAGCCATATCGTCTCTTAATTTAGAGATTTCTTCATGCTGAGTATAATGATCGAAAAAAGTTTTCCACTAATTCAATCGAATAAATATCCTCTTTACCACAGGTGGGGCAATTACTTTTCATCTTTAGATCAATTCCATATTTACCAAACTTTTCTTCATAAGCTTGATATATTAATCTTTTATCTCTAGCAGGCAATGACATATAGGCATCTATAATATCGCCTCTATCACTATATATAATAGGAACACCTGTTGCTTCAGGAGTTTGCTCAAATTTATCAATAATCAGTGTTTCAGTGATTAGATCTATAGTTACCCCAGGTACTGAACCTAGTGTTCTTATTCCATTTAATTCATCAAATAAAGTGGGTTGCTTAATATATGCAAAAACTCCTTTGCTTTTTTGTAGTTCTATCTTATGTCTTTCTTTAATAATATCATTGCCAGGATATGGTGTATAATTAAAAGTACTAGATGCTTGAACTGTAACTGGATACGTATTTGAACAACTACTACATTTTACTTGATAATTTCTAATTTCTTCATAAGTAACATGATATAAACCATAAAGCAAAGCGTCACGATCTTTCAAAGTAACATTTTTTAAAAATGAATCTATGTCTGTAATTCCTTCTGGCTTACTTACTATAGAATCAAAAATACAAGAATTTAAATGCTCTGCAATTTTTAATGGAGTTACCAAACTTCCCTTTAATCTTTCTTCTTCTTGTACATTTAATGATCTTAGAGTAAATGATTTTTTAGTCTGCGGTGTTATTACTTCATACTCTGGATACTTAATATTAAAACCTGTGAAAACCATTTTAAATCTCCTTTCGTTCACTTTTATTATTTACATTAATCTAGTTTTAGAAATTTCTTTCTCAATCTTTTCTAATACTCTGGAAAATGACTCTCTACATTTACTTGGGTTAATAGTTTGATTACACTTAGATATATGCTTTCTAATTTCATTTCGTTTAGCAGCCAAACCATTTAGTTTATATTGTTTAATACAATTGTTTCTATCCTGCTCCTCTCTGCAAGCTTGAGTCGAAGCAGAAAAAATTTTGTAATATGCTTTATTTCCAGAAGCCAAAGCTGCAGCAATAATTACTGATGTAACCATTAGATCAGCTTCCCTAATAATAATCATATCTAGTAAATTCTTTCTGTTTGCCACATGCTCAATATATGCAATTAACGCAAGCTTCTCATCCTTTCTTAGACCACTTTCATAAACACAAAAAGCAGCTATGGTCCTAAGATTATTTGTAGATAATTTATTAACTTCCTGAAGATTGCCTTTGACCATAAGCTTTCACGGTATTCTTGATACCAGCAAATGTATTAGCTAATGACTGACATTTTGTTTTAACCCAATTTTCTCTCCAAGCATAATCGACATTAAATTCAATTTCAATATCAAGTCTGCCAATATTTTCAACATCGCTATTGTATAAATCTTGCGGATCTTTTGTTGGAAATACACCATCATAGCAGGCGAAGAATTCTACTGTTTTTGCGTCTGGAGCAGTAGTCCAATAATATAGTAATCCTGCATAAGTTTTCTTTGTATAACCGCTTCCATCATCCAAATCTTCCATATCTGTTGCACCAGTTCTATAATCTCTGATCATTTTAATCCAACCGTGAAAAATATCAAGAATTGGAGTTTTGTTGAATTCTAGAAATTTAATTGATACCGCATTACCGTAATCAACATTTCCTGGTACTGCCCATTTAATTCCACCTAATCCAGTAAACTCAATCTTATTTAGAGTTCCTCCTGGTACTGTATTTACGGCTAAAGCTGATGCAGCCAAAATATTCTTAATTTCAGCTTCGCTTGAAATTCCACTATTACCAGTTTCTTGAACATACTTCACAAGATTTGCTGGAAGTTTATCAAACCAAATAAAATTATAACCAGTTACATAAGGGTCTGCAACTCCAATTGTAGTACCGCCGAATTTTCTAGTTAGAATATTTTCTCCTAAATTAGCAAAAGAATATTTCATAGCCATGAATTATTTCCTCCTGAAAATCTATTACACTTTATATTTTATACGACTTTTAATCACATCAAAAACTGTAGTCCAATCTCCGTCTTTAATACTTATTGCTTTATCATCAATATTAGAGTATTTATGAATTGTTCTATCTAAATCAATCATTGCCATTTTAGGCATTTTTTTAACTTGGAGGTTTTCTGGATAAACAGAATATATCATTCTCTTTTTTCTAGAAGGACCAGAGAATGAATCCATCAGGAAAATAGACTCAGATTTTTGATTTCTATTTTTCATAACCTGTAATGTTTTATATTTTGTTCTAGTTATTAGAAGCAACTAGATACTATTTGATATTAGATTCTATATATATTAATACTTGAATGAGTATCTTATTATTTTTTTAAGGAGGCTAAATGCACAAAATAAAGGTGTTTAAGAACAAGGATTACAAAATTATTTTCAATATGGAAACTGGTTTAGAAATATTAACTGGAATAAACGGAAAGGAAGACCCATTCATTCTTGAGCTTCCATCTCTATTAGACATTGGCATAATGGGAACTTGTGAAAGAAAATGCCCTTTTTGTTATCAAGGACATGAGAATAAACCAAATATGAAATTAGAAGATTTTAAAATGATTATAGATCAGTGCAATCATCATGTAAACCAAGTTGCACTAGGCGGGCGCGGCGACCCAAATAAGCATGAAAATTTTAAAGAAATAATTGAATATTGTAGAAAGAAAAATGTAGTGCCAAATTATACTACAAGTGGTTTTAATCTAACAGATGAAGAAGTTGAAATCTCAAAGTTATGTGGGTCTGTAGCAGTTAGTGACTATGAACAAAGTTACACATTTAGTGCTATAAAGAAACTAACTAATGCAGGGATTAAAACTAATATTCATAAGATTTTTTCCAAAGCAACATATCAAGATTGTATTAAAATCCTTTATGGTTATAATCCTTGGGGAACAGATATAGAAGGTAAAATAGTATATAATATTGATCTAAAAACAATAAACGCGATTATTTTTCTTTTATACAAACCACAAGGCGCCGGTAAGAACTTAGATTTAAAACCACATAAGCATCAGTTAGAATTTTTTTCACAGTTAGTAATCAATCCAAAAACAGTATGTAAAGTTGGGATGGATAGCTGCTTAGTAAATCATGTTTTAAAATATGTTGAAATGCCTGCAGAACAGAGAATGTGTGTGGATACTTGTGAAGCGGCGAGAATGTCAGCTTATATCTCACCAGATTTAAAATTTATGCCTTGTAGTTTTGCCGACCATTCATTATCAGTTAAAATAAACGGAAATAATTTAAAGGAGCTTTGGAATAATGGGCATCCTTTCAAAACTTTTAGAGCTATTTTAACCAAAACGCCTTGCTCATGCCCAATCGAACTATAATAACCTTAAAAAAATTAATGGAGGTATAGATGTTGTTAAAAATTATATTTTTGATTTTGCTTGGATTATTCTTGTCATCAATAATAAAAGTATTGGCTTCAAACGAATCATTTGCTTGGTGGTTTAACATATCTATAATTTTTCTATACTATATAATTGTTATTAGACCAGAAGTAAATAAATCTATGAAAGGAGGAAAGAAAAGTTAAATGGTAACGAAAAATAAAGGGTGATGTCTTTCGACGCCACCCTTTATTTTTTTTCTAAAAATTATTGGATGAAGAAATTCAACTCAATTTGTTCAACAACTCTGGTTGGTTGTAATGTAACATTTACATGAAATTTTTTGGTTTTCTTTTCATATTCAGTTGCGCCAACATCAACTGAATAATTATAAAGACCACGTTTCTTTCTAATAACTTCCAAAAATTCTACAAGCTGTGTTGCAACTTGACCCCATGTAATTTCATCATTTTGTTCAAAAATGAAGAAACGACAGAAGTCTTCAAATGCTCTCTTAATATACAGAACTAATCTAACGATATTTAAATCTTGTAAAGCACTTGCTTTAGCTTGAGTTGTTAGTTGACCCCAAACTACATAACCAGGATTAAACTTAACAATTGGATTCAATTGTTTTAAATAAAGCTGATCTCTTTCGCCTAGTTTTGGATTAAATCTTAAATCCTTAATGTTATCAATTGTTGCTCTATTAAATCCTGCTGCTGCAAACCATAGTTCAGCAACATTATCATTTCTTGGTAAAATATAGGACATGTGGAATACAGGAGAAACCCACATATCGACTCCAGTAAATGGATCATAAACTTTACTAAATGGCTCATAAAGAGCTGCAAAATATGTGTTATATGTATGTACATTTCTTCTTGCATTTAATGATAGATTTACATTAGCATTATCGCCATTATCTAGAATACAAACACAATCGCGTCTAGTTCTAGCTAATGTAACAATTGCAGACTTAACATCATCTGGATAACCGCAGTCAAATACCATTGACATATAATAATTTTCAGTATCTAAAACTTTATCATCAATAATTCCGCTGTATGCTTTAACTAATAGTTGAGTTGCCTCATTAGCATTTAAAGTACCATCTGGCTGAATTAAATCTCCATCAGTACCTTTTCTAAAAGGAACTGGTTCTGAACTAATAAATGCATCTGCAATATTACCATATGATTTTTTAATTCTGTATTCAATAGAACTTGTTGGATCAAACTCTGTAACATTTCCATTCCATTTTTGTGTTGCTCCTGAGATAATTCTGCTATCATAAACATTAATTGATTCATCATATGAACCAGTTGCAGCACCCAACCATCCCCAAATTTCATTTCCTCTTGCATCTTTTGCAATAACTACATAATTATATTCGCTTCCTGAAATTGTTTGCCAGTCACTAAAATCCTGTTTATTATCGGTTAATGATGCAGAACCGTTTGTTAAATCTACTGAAGTAGACCCAATTTCTTTATCATACACTCTAACATTAATATCATAACCATCTGAATATCTATTTGTATCCGGGTCTATAACCATTTCTGCCCTTAGCACACTTGAATAGAATGCTAGAACATCTTGAATCCACAGAGAATCTCCATTAATATCTCTTGCTAATGGATTAAAAGAAACCTCAAAAGATTCAATAATAACATCTTCAGAATCTGATTGTTTCTCATAAATATCTAATGTGTAGACATCCCAAAGAGTTGGATTAGCTGCTTCTGTCAATCTAACTGAAAGTTTATTATACCACTGACCTCTACCAATTGGATAAAGAATACAAATTGGATATCTATCTCCAGTTTTTATCAGATTTGTAGAAATTTCCTCTTTAGAATTTATATTGTTCAAATATGAAATTTGAAATCCTGCTGTTGTATCTAATGAACCAAACAAACAATCAATGCTTATATTCGCATATGAAGCATTATCTGATAGAACTCTCATAAAATAAAGAGCTCCTGATTCGCCCAAATAATTATATGCGCAATATGGGCCTTGACCGTAATTTTTACCATAAACTGTAATATTTGGTTCGCCAAACTCAGAAATAAAATCCGATCTCCCTCCGATGAACTTTAGTACGTTATCCTCTCCCTTTTCAGTTAGAGCAGCAATAAATCCAATAGTTGAGGGAACAGCTTGTGCGAATGTTGATAGATCTATAATCTTAGTATACACACCTGGAGAAACATTAGCCATTTTATTTTTTTCCTCCGAAAAAATTATTTTTCTCTATTAATTTTTAACTCTATTTATAATTCTTCTTTTTTTTCTAGGTCTAATGTTTAAAATCCTTAAAAATATAGAAACCATGCAAAAATCAATCTTCTATCTGATGTTTTTACAATTGATGGGAACGTTACTCTAGCAAAAATATGAAATGGACCCCCATACCCTCCTACATTACTTTCTGAAGTATATAATGCAGCTTCGCTTAACTGCTTTCCATTTGCATCTCCTGATGCAATTGCGATAGAAACTTTAACTATTAAATATTTATCATTATTTAAATTATCTACGTTAAATTCAATACTTTCTAATGGCTTTTTATAAAATCCTTCTTCAGGGTAACCAGGCTCAACAATATGGTAATCGGCACATGAAGCATCTGTAGGATTTATCATAACTCTTGAAGCCAAATCAGTATTAGTAATAGTTGGTGGTGCTGGATTAAATGGGTCTCCTGGAATAACCCCTCCATCCCCAAGACCAAACCAAGAAATAAACTCACTCTGACTAGGAGATATAAATGGATTTGCCAAATTAAAAGCTCTAGATGCCAACCATTCCCTTCCCATGTATAAAACTAAATTATTTTTACCAACTAATTGTTTTGTACCATTATCTAAAACGTCATAAATTTCTACATATCCTTTTGGAGATCTTTCTTTCGCATTTTTTCTATTCATCGAATCACAAATACAATCTTCGCCGTATTTCTCTTGAATTATGATCTCTGTAGTTTTGATTTTATTTTGCATATTGATATCCTTCTATTATAAAAGATATTCTTGTGTAATTTTGTTCTAAATATACCAAGCAATTAGTATATATATTAATATATGAGAAACCAACTAATTTTTTTAAAAGGAGGCATTAAAAATGCACATCTTGAAAGTAATTAACAATGGCAGTCCGGTTTATCTTATGAGAGACAAGCCTTTTGACATTCTGAACTTGATGAAAGGATATTCAGTTGAGTTTCGGCAGGATGTTAAAATTGTTATGGGGTCATTCGATGTTCAGGGTGCTCTATTCATCACTTATCTAGAACAGTTTCAGGGATTCCAGCGAATTGATAATATGATCACTCCACTGATTATTAAAAACAGATAATATGGGGAGGGGAAAAAATGCTATTGTGGTTCCTAGATAAAAATGAAGGAAAATTAGTTAAATACAAAGAATTTGATTCACTGGAAGAGGCTGTTGAAATTGCAAACAGTCTCTCATATGATTTCTTTAAAATTACGTCGGAAGAGCACAATCGAGTTCTTAATGGATTCAGAATCTTAGGTGAATTGATTTGGAGGTTAGAAAGTAATCATCGTTCTTTAACACTAAAGAAATATTAGGAGCGTGTGTTAGTATTAATCACACGCTCCTAGTAGGGCATTTATGTTTTTTAACTCAATAAGTATGCACCACAGTTGTGGCAATACTTATTTCTGGACGATGATGATGTACCGCATGTCTTACAAACTAACTTTGTTTGTACTGTAATAGGTTTCTCAACAACAACTCCGGTGTCTCCTAAACCTTTTAATTGAATAACAATAACTTCAGCTGGCTCAAGTTCTCCAATGGAAGTATAACTGAATGCTTGATGAACTTCACTTCCTTTAACTGTAATTCCTTCATCTTTATTTGGTCGATATGATAAATTCTCACCATTAACATTATAACAAGCGTTAACTTCACCAATAGGAAAAGAACTATTTTGTACAGAAGCAACTATTTTCCCAGATACCACGTTAGACATTTCTCTAACATTTGTTGTACTACCGTATGTATAATATCCCCAACCAGGAGATACTTTGTGTTCATACCATAACCAAGGATAGGTAAAATAAGGATACTTGTAAATTTCATGAATAATTGTTTTTGTAATAACTTCATGTTTTGGTTTTTCAAATGCAAACTCAACTCTAACTAAACCATCATCTACTTTATCACCGCGATAATCTTGAATTTGTTTTGTTTTTTGAATGAATCTAAATGCATTTCGAACTACATTCCCTTGCATAAATCCCATTAGTTCTATCGACTCGTTTGGATCTAAAACTAATAGATGATGATCTAACGCATCTTGCTCATCAACACTTACTTTAATTACAGCTCTTTTTGTGTTTAGATTTTTTAGAAGGATGGTGTATTCACTTCCAAAAGGTAGATAAACTGCTCCATTTTGAACTCTTAGAATTTTTCCTGCACATTTTACTTCTGCTACGAATCGATCTTTGTACGTCATGGCCTTTCTCCTTAAAAGATCACAGACTAAGATCTTAAGTATTTTAGTTTAAAGTCTGTTGGTAGGTGCCCTACATTTATTTGTTCTAAATAATATAGAAAGATACTATATATATATATATTAATTTCTGAAAGAGGTATAACACCAATTTCAAAAAAAGGAGGAAAATTTTCCATGTTTAATTATAGAAAATCAACACCAGCATGCGATAAATGCGGGCAGGCTATGGAACTGGTTGAGAAAACCCCAGAAGGGTCTGAAACCTATGCGTGCGGATGGTGCGACCTGGGGGCAAAAGAGTACTTCGCCACAACTTATTACCGACAATTTGTCTGCTGGTACTGTGGTTTATTTCAAACAGTTGGAGAAGAAAGGAGGTCGGCAACCCCATGCATGGGGCATCACTGTATTAGTTGTGGCAAAGACTTGACAGAGTACTACAAACTCATCCATCGCATGCAAAAATTGAACGACGGAGGTATACTATGAGTGGTAGGTCATATGCAATAATAAACGATGAAGTCGTCGAGACCACTGGTCAGCCCGTGCCATTAGTAAAAGGCCTCGAATACATCAAGGGTAAGGCTGAACCTGGGGATCGCCAGAAGTACAACATGAAGGTCGACCCCAGCTTAGTTAGAGAGTTCATCAAGGGGAAGGAATCTGACCTTGGTCGCACTCCAATAATGGTTTATGATTATTCCGAGCCGCGTTGGGCCAGAAAGATTGATTTGTGGACCGCAAACGTGGCTTGCTTTCTACTGGGAGCCGCCTTAACAGGAAGCCTCTACTATTGGAGAGTTCTGAACTTTTTCGCCAAGTAAACGGACAAAAATGGGGGGAGATCTAAGGAAAACTCCCCCCATTTTTTTATCCAAAAATCGGTTTAACAATCTTTGATTTTTCTAATGAATGCTTATAGTTCCTCCAATCATCTTCTATCTGTTTTGGCCACATATAAAACTTTGCATTGAAGTTTCTTAATAGTCCATTTCTTGAAATATCAGCTTTAACAATATAACCTCCAACTTGTGGATATAACCCAAGTCTTCTTAAAAACCCTGTTTGTCCTTCAAATGTCCCACACTGCATACCAAAAATTGAACCAAACATTGCTTGCAATTGAATATGCAAATGCCCAGCCAAAACAAATCTTACGCTAGGTTTTTCTTTGAAATCTCTTGAAATATTTGCTAACTCAGTATATACTACTTGCTCAATTCCTTTTTGCAATCTATAAGAATATGAATACGGTGCACCTCCCGCTGGATGCCAGAGCTTTAAATCGACACCTGGCAGTATTGGTATATCAGCATCATCAAAACCCACATAGTGAAAATCAGGTCGCTGCGCCTCAATGGCCAAAAGACAATTGTGCCCACCTCCTCTTTTGATAAACGAGTAGTCATGATTTCCACCCAACACATACCACTCGAACCCTCGTGGTAAATTAAGTATTACAGATTCCTCTTGTTCTTCTGCTGATAATGCATATATATCAAATTCTTGGCCTGGATAAACTTTAAAACCAGCACAAAGATCTCCTGGAGTAAATATATACTTTACATTATTTTTTCTACAGATTTCTGCAAACTCATTTAAAGCTGTAATTTGGCAAGCTTTTGAACCGAAGTGAATATCTGAAGCAACTCCAAAGATAATCTCTTTATCTTCAAGCGGGGTATCAATTTTTTCTCCATTTGATGTTATATTTGTACTTAAAATTATATTCCTATCATCACAAATAATCTCATAACCTTTCTTTCTGAATTTTGTTATTAAATCAAATATTTCATTTGGGGAACAACTTAAACTCTCGCATATTTCATCTCCTGAAATACTTTTTCTCTTTTCAAGAATTTCAATAAATTTCTCTTCAATGCTTTCTCTTGTTTCTCCTGCATCTTCTAAATCTTTATCTGTTAAAAATTTTTTTACTTTTGATATATATTTATAAAATGTACTAATAGGATATGTATAGTTAAATCTTTCTTTTGCTTCTTCATATATCTCTTTTGTTTGCCTACCATTTAAAATTTGTTGTTTTACAAAATCTATTAAACCAGGATAAAGCGTCATTAAGTCCCTCCCAAAATTTTAATAGAAAATAATTGAATATACACATTATGCATTATATTATTTTTTTGTTCTTAAAAGTAAGGGTGGTTTCTTTCGTTAACAAAACTCTAGAAAGTCACTATATACAAAAGAAAAAAACTATTTGGTAGGTTTACAAGAGGATACGATAACCATTTTCTTGAAGCAAATAAAAATTATCTTCTAACAATAAATAATCAGTAATATCTTCAATTGTAATACTTATTAAATCAAAACCATGTGTACAATCGAATACTCCTTCTTCGTCAAAATGCCTGAATCCACTTGTTTGAATAAATAAAAATTCATCAAGTTTGTTTTCAGCTCCAACAACTTCCCAAGCTAAATAATAATTATTTGAATCAATTGGTGATGAAAATTTTATTTTAAAACTTGTAATTGTTTTTTCAATTACTTGGAAAGGATACATACTTGTTGTTGAGTCAGCTATATTTATTATTGTAGCAACAACTGCATTATTAGAATTCAGTGTAGGATTAGAAAATACAATTGTTATTTCATCTAAACCATTTGGTAAGTGCTCAACGCCGCTATTATCTGTTGTTGGAATAATCCAATTTAAAATATAATTATCTGTAGGAATTGGTGATGAAAATTTAACTGTAAAACTATTTATTGTTCTATCGGTAATTGCAAATAAAAATTGTTCGGATGTTGAATCTGTAGTCTCTAAACTAACAAGTATGGGCGACGTTGTATCTCTTGGACTTGAAAAATTTACAGTTGTATAAATATCTCCAGAATTTAGCGCTTTTAATCCAGAATTATTTGGATCCCTGCTTTTAACCCAATCAATTTTATATTCAGGATTTTCAGTCTCATTTGAAAAATCAATATAAAATCCTAATGCTGTTTTTCCCCTAATCGTATATGCAAGCATTGGAGAAGTAGGATAAGCAACATTACTTATACATGCAACTAACGAATAAAACTCATCTGGTTCTGCATCTTCATTTAAATTATAATATGCACTTGCTGCAAAAATTGGAATTGGTTCAACATTACTTTTATATACTCTGTAATCAGTCTCATTAACAACAAATCCAGTTGTATCAGAAACAGGACATCTTAATGCTTCATAAATATTATCTTGAAATTCAATAAATATATCTCTTGGTAAATCAGTAACTGCTCCAATATCATGCCATGATCCACAATCATAATTCTCTCTTGAATAAGTTTGGGTTTCTAGACATGAAGTTGTATCTGCAATGCATATTTCATCCTGACTAGTTTTATAACGAAATAAACTCCATGTTAAATAATAATTAGTAGAATCGGGAGGAGAATTTATTTTTACTTTAAAATCAGTAGTTGTTTTTTCTACAATGGTAAATAAATATTGTGACGAAGTTTCGTCAATTGTATTTACTATTGAAGCAGAAATTGCATAGTATGTATTTTTTTCCTCTGCAGGCAATGAGATAATTTGTTCTTCTTCTGTTAAATTTGTATGACCTATAACAGCAGAATCCGGAATAATCCAATTTAAAAAGTATGAAGGACTATCAGAAAGATCAGAAAATTTAACCTTAAATGACGAAGGAGTTTTATCTATAATCGTATATGCATATTTAGAAGGAATATGTTCTTCTAAATTCTGTAATGAAACAAGCAATGGATAGTTTGCATTTGGTTTAGGATTAAGAAATGATACCTCTACAAAATCATCTGCAAAAACTTGAGAAACTCCTGCTTTATCAACTTCAATAGGTCTAACTAAAAAATCTAACCAATATTTTTCATTTTGTGTAGGGCTACTAAATAAAACAGTGAACGAATTTGGTGTCTTGTCAGTTATAAGCAGACCAAAAGATGCGGCGTCAACATAAACATCGTATCTAGACGACATTGTTACTACAACAGAATAATCTCCTGCAATTTCATCAGGGAGATGAACTATTATACTAGAAGTATCAGGAGGTATTGGAGCACTAACTTTAATCAAATCTAAAAGATGTGAACTAAAGCATTCTATATTCCCATTACAACAAGGAGTACTATCACCAGTTAAAAAATCATGAACTTGTAAATCAACATCAAATGTAGATTCATCGTTGACTATAATTGAATTAAATAATCTACTTGTAAGTTGTAAGTACTCTAAAGGAACTATACGAGTTCTATATGGTTTAAAAAATTCAATAACCTTTCTTAGGTTATTAAACATTGAGTCTATACCAAACAGAATATAACTAATATTAGTAAAACCAAAACTCATATATGATCTAATCCATTCACCAAGATCATTTAAGAGACTTCCCAAAACTTCTTCTAAACTTACAGCTAGTGTATCAAGATTATTTTTCACAGTTGGATTCAAGGTAGCTAAAACATTGCCAGCATCTAAGTGATTTTGTAAAAAATTATTGGCTATAGGCCTTGTAAATACATCTAAATATTTTGAATAAAGTGATTTCCATTCAGTATGTGTATCAACTCTAATATTGGCAATTGAATCAAATTCATCTAATATACTTTGTACAGTAACATTAGTACCATCATAACATACAAATCTTTGGGCAGGAGCTCCAACATTCCATATTTTATTAAATGTATAAACGCAAGCAAGATAATTTGTTAAAAATGAACAAACATCACCAGTTATTGATATTTGTGCATCTTGCGGTAATGTTGGATCTATATCTTCTGGTTTAGATCCTGCAATAACCCATTCACTATATTGATCCTGAACCTTTCTTGATATTATTCCTGTTTCAGCGTCAATTGTTTTTTCATCATAAACAGGTTTGATCGCAAAATAGGGAGTTTGAGAAGGAAAGTTAATCTTGTTTATTGTGTGTAGATATTTAATTTGCTCTTTTGTTTGTAGCCAGTGTGGATCTTTATCTGTTATGAAATTAAAATCAAAATAAAGGATAGAATCATCAACACTTGTTCCTGCAATCTTATTAGTTTTAAATTTTAAATCATTTGGATTTCCATAAACTCTATCATCGTAAAGAAGAGATAGCTCATATACATCAAGTTTATTTAAACCGTAATACTTTAAAACATCCAATAATGACTGAGGTGTTCCTTTTCTCTTATATAAATTAACCAAATCTAAGAAGAAATTAACTTTAACTAAGGGAGATTCATTACCAGTTGGATATCTTAATGTTGTTGAGTAAGGGTAACCAAATCCTCTAAATAACTCATCAAGCTGATCATTTGGCATTTTATAAACATCTGAAATGCTAGCCTGATATGTAGTAAGTGTTCTGTGTGTAGCGTATATATCCCTAATGAAATTTCTTAAACCAAAATAGTCACGTGTAGAAAATGCAGACTGATCAATAACAGTAGAAAATAATCTTTCAGCTGTTGTCCTTTCACTTTTTGCTATTGATATTATAGCTTCAGTAATTTCATCTACATCATTGCCCTGAACAACTTCTAAAAGTTTCCAAAAGTCATTAATGGTGAACATTAAATCTCCTTATACTGGAGGGCATGGTTGAATCAAAGAAGGAGCCCTATTGACCATAAAATTAAAATAAGCATCTATAACATATGACTCAAATAAAGAACACAACATACTTTTTGGATGCATATCACAAACAGAAATTAAATCCAAATTATTATATAACTCATAATTACCATATATTTGCAATTGCAAATATAGATAAATTAATTTAGATAAACAAGTTCCCAATGAATCATAGCTCGCATATAAAACAGTAAATTCGCCAGTAGAATCTACTATAATACTTGTCGATGTTGAATCTATTATTATAATTGATGTTGAATCCATTCTATAAGATAACAAAGCATCTAACATAATTAAATCGTCGTTAGTAAGTTCAAAAATATTTTCTCCTGATGAATCTATATTTACATATTGCCACATACCTGGATAAATTTGTAATCTTCTTGATGCCTCTGGAGGTACACAAAAATAATCACTAACCAATGAATATTTATATTCATAAAAATCTAAAGAATATTCATCATTAAATAAAACATTAATAAATGATTGTTCTGGAAATTTAATTGGTCTAATATCAGTTGGAGGGGGGATTCTACCTTTATTAACTACAGATTTCAAAACAAACTTTCTATACCAATGTTGTAATTCAGGTACTAGGGTATAACCTGTAAAAGATATTGCCATCAATCCCTCACATCTGTTTGAATCAAATCATTTGTACTCATCATATCAAGCATGTGTAAAAAGAATGTTTCTGGATTATAATCTTTAAATGTAAATTTTTTATTTTTAGGAACATCTGTACTCCATCTACCGGAATGAAATCTAACAGCTTCTTCCAAAATATAAAATTGTTCCTCAGATAAAATTTTTAAAAATGTATCTTTATTTTCTGCTATAATAAAATCAGCGGCTGCCTTATCATGACCAACATCAGTATATTTTCTTTGCCCATTTTTCCCGTATTTCAACGAGTCATGCAATACAGCGGCTAATAATAATTTATCCGAATCTGAAGTTTTTGGTTCAATATCAAATATTTTAAATAATTTAACTGTTGCATATAATAAATGATAAATATGTTCTGCTTGACTAGGTATTTCTCCATTTAATTTCTTATGATATTTTCCGGTTGATGAAGTAGATTTTTCCCATGAATCTGGAATTCGTTTATCAATAGCTTCCCAAAGTTTAAAGCAACGTTCCGTCATGTTATCCTTTAATAGATTGATAACTCGCTCCTTATAATTCATTTTTTAAAGCCTTTCTTATTCTCTAGTATTTATTCCTTTTTTCATAATAAATTTGCTCATAGTTCTATCTCCAAACCACCATGTAACACAAGAAACAGTCAAATATAGAATTACCTCTATAACACTTCTATATATTGCAGTTGCTTCACCTGAGGTCATTCCTTGACCATATTTTTGAACAATATTCCAAGCTAAGTATGTAATATAAGTAGACATACCAACTAGATAAGCGGTCATCAAAGGTCTCATCAATCCTCTCAACCAATCAACCAAACCAAATAAAAATGCAACTATACACGCAACGGGTCCAGCAATCCAACTTAACCACCCAGTTGTTGCTAATAGTTTATCAACCCAGTTTTCACCAAATAGAACCTCATTACCACTTCTCTGTGAAGCCATATATGATTGAGCATCTGCTAATTCAACTGCCCCCTCAATTTGAGCTTTAGTTACTTGTATTTGAGCTTCCGCTTCTGCCTTCATAGCCGCAGTTTGGGCTTGTATCATGGCTAACTCATGCTCATTTTTTGCTTTCATTGTTTTATAATTCATGATACTGGTAACAACACTTCCGACCAAACCAGTTAAACCACCTAGAATAGTTTCAATTAACATTTCTTAATCCTCCTAAAACTTCTCAAATATTTTTAATACAAATGGCTCATTATTCATTTCTCGCATAAACTTTGTTAATGCTAATCGAGAATTTAATACAGCTAATTGACCCATTAAAGTTCCTCTTTCAAATCCTAATAAAATACATCCGTTTGTATGAGTCTTAAGTCCCTTATTTATATCTCCAGCCCAGTTTCCCGAATGTATTAAAATAAAAGTTCTGTCTATAACTTTTTGAAGCCAATATACTAATCCAAATCTAGGAGAAACTCTAACTATGCACTCATATTCCCCTTTCGGGATACACGATATATTTTTTTGATTGTCTCTCCAAGGAAGTTCCAAAGTATGTAAAAATGTATCGTTATAATGTAACACTCCTTGAGTACCATGGTCTCCTCTAGCTAATCTGTATAAATAACAATACTTTTTCTTTTCCATGGTTTATTTCCTCACTGATCAAATACTTATTTAAATATTACTTCTGCTTTAAGTTAACTAAAATTAATCCTTCTTTTTCTTAATTATTTTAATTACCTCTTTTAAAACCTTTACAGGATTATCACTTTTAGCTTCCTTTGCTGCTCTATTATATATTGCTTCTTGAACACCTTTACTATTTATTCCAGATCTATTTATATACGCCAAAATATCATCCTTTGTAAATTGTCGAATCGTTTCTAATGTTATCCCTTTTGTCTTAACAGCTCTTCTGGGAGAAAACGCCGACTTTTTTCTCGCAACTTTATAATCGGATTTTTCCATTAATGTTTCTAATTGTTGCTGTCGCTTTGTTTTTTTGGCTCCTAATAGTTTTTCACTTAATTTGTCAATAACTTTAGTTGACATTTCAAAATCTTCATCTAAACTTGTTGTTGACTTAATATCATCGATTTCTCCTTTTTTTTCAGCTAACTTTCTTCTAATTCTTTCATCGATTGATAAATCTGAATCATCAACAGTTGTTTTAACTGCCCTCTCTTTTAGAATTTTAGCTTTAGCTCTTGCATCATCATCTACAACTTTAGCTTCAGAAACAACAAAATCTGTAACTTCTATTGAATCTTGCCAAGGAGAAACTACATTTCCATCTGACATAACATCTAATCGGGCATTTACAACTTCGCCTTCTTTTAATTTTCTATGTAAGACTTTTCTTAATGCGGGCAATTCAACAGTAATTAATTGGTCTGAAACTTTGGCAGGAAATCCATATTCTATTTCATCTAAAATAATCCTGAATTTTGAGGTTATACTATCAGGAGTTGCCCCTCCAATTTCAACTTCAAATGTGATCTCCTTATCCTGATTGCTATTAATCTTTAACATTGCTTATTCTCCCGCTGTTTTTTAGTGTTACTTTAATTTTTGATAAAAGAATATTCTTTGACTCAATCTCTACTTTTTTAACTCTAGTAAATAAACCAGCTTTTGTATTTCTATCAACACCAACACCAGGAACTGCACCGCCTCCACCAACTCCTGGTCCACCTCCGCAACAATCTCTGAACATCCCCATAGTTGCTATTGATACCATATATATTCCTCTTAAACAGATACTTGACGCCAATAAGAAAATTGACCACACTGTGTTCCGTCAGCTTGAATTAGATAAGTTTCAATTACATCATTATCTGTACCAACTGAACCTGCATTAGAATAGATTCTAACTCTTGCTGTAACCATATTTCCATGTTCATCATATACAGGATTATCAATATAGAAATTATGATGAACAAGACCAAGAGTTCTAATGACACTTTGATAAATAGAGCTCAAATCATTATCATAAACCTGAACATCATCATTTTTTCCCCAAGGAAAATATATTGGATGAACTAAATTTATATACCAAGTTCCATTAATATTTGGTGTAAAAGTATATTTATAATTTCCATTTCCTAATTCACTAAATGACCCAGATACTAAATTTGTAACATCTGTTCCTGACGGATTATAAACATATATTGTAAATTCTGACGAGTCAATCCCAGATATTAAGTTTCCATTTTTATCAGATACAGTAAAATGTTCATCTACTGGTTTATTGATTACTCCAAAAACCATTTCCATTCTCCTTTAGTGGTCTGCAATAATATCATCTATAGTTTGCCCAGGTAACAAAATAGTATGACATCTATACATTTCTAATGAACCATAACCTTTACTTACATTATCACTTTCTGGAGTAAAAATTCTGGCTCTAATATACCAACCTGGAGGAATTGGATCAACAGACGCACCCTCAGCATTTAGTTCATCGCCCATTGGGCATGTTCCAAACATTCTATGATAACTGACATAAACTTGATAAGTAACTATATTATTTCCTGAATAAGAAAACATCCTATCGTCATTTTTTAATCCTAATGCAGAGGCTGGTATATTTCCTGCTGGATTTGGATAATAATTATTTGGCGGAACTGCAATTTCAAATCTAGCAAAGCAACCCCAAGGTGCATCAAAGAAATACATTGTTCCATCTTTTAAATATACTGGACAATGAAACTTCATTAAAATTTGTTTACACTTAAACCCTGGAGGAACATCTGAACCATAATACATGTTTGTTGTCGAATCAGAAAAATCCCAAGATAATTCCTGACCATGACAAATATTAGTATCTGAATCTCCTCTCATTGTAAAGTAAGTCATTGTATTTAATGGTCTTGTGTCGGCTCTGATAATTGGTCTTCCATCCGGCATTCTAGGAGTAGGATCTACATCTGGTAAAGGTTCGCCATTATGTTGTGCAACGATTATAGATAATGTACTAGAATCGTCATTTGACAAAACTGATTTAAACCATATATCACAATGAGTAGTTGTTGTATTTATATATTCTAAAGCAGTTTTTATTGACGATGTAGTTATTTCTCTAGTTAATCTACTAGGATCAACTTTATTATTTAAAAACTCACTTAAAGAAAAAGTATATTTTTCAGCCATAGCTGATATTCCTCCAAATTATTATGGTACTCTCCAAAACTCAAATCTTGCTCGTCTAATATAAACAGTATTTCCAGCTGTTTCATTTGAATAATCCATATCGAAATTATATGTTGTAGCAGGTGACAATCTTAAATAGATAAATCCGCTATTAGGAAAGTATGAAGTTGCGTCTTGAGGTTCGATATTAACTAGCGCTAAATCAGTAACATCATTTTGTTGAATTCTAAACTGTACGTCAGAATTTGTTGTACTACATCTAATTTCTGAATACCATGCTAATCTATATGTTCCATCTATCAAGCCACTTACCGTGTGTCTTAATTTTTGTTGCCATGTAGTACTAGTTGTTGTACTTTCTCCATCACTTGAAGATTGTGAGAAATAAGTACCAAAAACCTGTTGTTGCCATGAGTTTCCATCATAATTTTCTAAACCTGAAATTGTACTATTAAATCTAATCATACCAGTAGATGGCGTTCCAGGTCTTTGTACAGTTGTTCCTATTGGTGGTTGGAACCATTGTGAATCCAAACTAGCAACTGTTGTGCCATTAATATCCCATTTAAAACCAGTTGTTGCTCCAGCTACTGGCCCCCTAGAACCAAATCTATTATCATATTGTGGAGAAGTTAATGTTCCAGAACCAATAGTTTGAAATGCAATATATGGAGGATCATCATCTTCGTCAATAATTCTAATATTAGGAGTATTTTGGTCATAATGATATAAAATCCAACCAGAAATTCCTGTAGATGATCTCTTAAAATAACATCTCATACCTTCAAATGTAGTATCACCATCTACTTGAATATATAATGATGCATTATTTGCTTGCAAAGAATCTGGTGTTGCCCCCCCTGTATATATCGTTTGTCTATTCGCTAGTGTAGTGCCTGTAATTATTGCTCTTTTATTTGTAGTATCCCAAGTAAATTCAGAATCCCCGCCAAATTCTCCGTTCTCATTGAATTGAACACTAGTTTGTGGAGGGCCTGGAACTCTAGATGTTCCTGATGTTCCTGAACTTCCACTAGTTCCTGAAGATCCAGAAGTTCCAGATGTACCATTTACCCCCGATGTTCCTGAACTTCCGCTACTTCCACTAGTTCCAGAAGTTCCTGATGTTCCAGACTGACCAGAAGACCCCGAAGTTCCAGACGAACCTGAAGTTCCACTTGAACCTGCTGGACCAGGTTCGTTAATCCATTTACTTATATTTTCATTGTATCTTAAAATATGACCACTTTCGGGGTTATTTACTTCAAATATAACTCTTGAGATTCCATCAGTTCTTGCATATTGTAAATGTTGATCTTCATTAAGTGCACTCAAGTCTCCATGCGAAATAGAACCTTCAGTACTTGTAATAGGGTTTCCATATTCATCTTTAACAGTAATCCACCCATTGTCAATAGCATTTTGAACATCAAAAGATTTTCTAATTTCTTCTTGGTTATATTCCTGCTCTAAATCATAATCAGTAGTTGGATGAGGATATTCACGCTCACCCAAATCTGAAAAAACAACAGGATTTTGAACCCCGGTAGTAGTGATAAGAAATGCCATTTAGATTCTTCTCCTAAATAACACATAAATTAGAGGCCTATTAATATTAGTTCCCGAGCAATAGAACTGAACTCTATCTCCAGCATTAAAATCAACATTGACTGTATAATCATATGCAGATTTTGCTGCAACCATTGTTAAAGACGCTACAACTGTAGGTGAATCATTCTTACGAATCTGCCCAGTCCAAGTTTGATTTGCTTGCCCACTTAATGTAATCCCAACTAGTGTACAATTATAAGGTAAAGTATAACCATTTAAATTCGATGGCACTGAGTCGTAAATATATAGATATTGATTTGTAACATTTGTAGTATTTCTTGATGCACCAAAATCAATTAATGCTACACCAAGAGTTTTTCCTCTAACAACATCTTCATAAACAACTTCATTTACAGTAGGATTATAATAAACACCATCAGCACTTGTTCCTGATGTTCCTGAACTACCAGAAGTTCCATCAATACCTGATGTACCACTTGTACCACTTGTTCCAGATGTTCCACTTGATCCTGATGACCCACTTGTTCCTGAACTACCTGATGTACCTGATGAACCACTAGAACCTGATGTACCTGATGAACCAGAAGTTCCGCTTGATCCTGAACTTCCCGATGTTCCTGATGTACCAGAAGACCCACTTGTTCCATCAATACCAGAAGTTCCTGATGTACCACTACTTCCTGAAGTACCAGATATTCCGCTACTTCCTGAAGTACCAGAAGTTCCTGATGTACCACTACTTCCTGAAGTACCAGATATTCCGCTACTTCCTGAAGTACCAGAAGATCCACTTGTTCCATCAATACCAGAAGTTCCACTAGAACCAGAAGTTCCTGAAGTTCCGCTTGATCCAGAAGTTCCTGAGCTTCCTGATGTACCAGCAGCACCAACAAAAATAGGAGTGGTTAAATAAGAGGCATGAATAACACCTTCAAAATACAAGGTAACATCATTACTTGAAGTTGAGTCAGCATAAATTTTTAATCTAAGCCTATCTGTTGAATCCATATCTTCATTTAGAGGCTGAATAACATCCCACTCAATAACTTCAGGTGAAGTATTACTAAAAAACGGAGATTCTCCAGAAACAATTAAAGTCTCTACGTTTAATTGATTTAATTTATAAATCTCAAATTTTAATTTTGCAGAGGCAGTATTAACTGCTCCATAGAATTTAGCTGTCCAAACACCTGCAGGCATTATTTCAATACCTGGATCCCCTGCAGTTGTATCCCATGTTGAAATTAAAGTTTCGCCGCTAACATTTGATATAGTAATTGTATTTTCTGGAAGTTCTCCTGGATTTCTTGCTAACAAATAATTACTTGCTGCAGTTTCATCGTGTAAATAATAAATTGAACCTCTTGGTGTTGCACCTGAAGTACCAGATGTTCCGCTTGACCCTGATGTTCCACTAGTTCCGCTTGAACCTGAACTACCTGATGTACCTGATGAACCAGAAGTTCCTGATGTACCAGCTACGCTATCAACATTAATCCATTTACCACTTACTGAATTATATTCTAAAACTTGTTGATTAGTAGGATTATTAACATCAAATATTACTCTTGATGTTCCATCAGTTTTTGAATACTGTAAATGATCATCTTCTTCTAAACCTGATAAACCGCCATGTGCTACAGCGCCTGTTACTTTTAAAATAGGATTATTGAACTCATCAACTACAGTAATATAGTTATTATCAATAGCAAATTGAACATCGCGAGATGCCCGTATTTCCTCTGGTTTATATTCTTGTTCAAGATCATAGTTAATAGTTGGATGTGGGTACTCTCTTCTACCTAAATCTTCAAACACTACTGGATTTTGTATTCCGGTTGTAGTAAATATGAAAGCCATAATTAAAATCTCCTCCTGAAGAATAGAGTAACATGTGGATAATCTATTGAAGTACCATTACAATAGACTTGAACTCTATCTCCAGCATTAAAGTCTAAATTTTTTGTATTATCATAATTTGTATATTGATTAGTTATAGTTAGTGAATCTAATACTGTTGCAACTCCATTTTTTCTTACTTCTGCAGTCCATGTCTGTGTATTTAAGTTTCCCGACATTGACATAGCAACTAATGTTGAATCCCAAGGAAGAACAAAACCATTTAAGTTCCAAGGAGTACTTCCTTCACCAGATAAATAAAGATTAGTTACTGCATTTGAATTTCTTCCTGCGTCCTGTTGAATAATTGCTGCACCTAAGTTCTTTCCCCTAACTGGATCAGTAAAGTATAAATCTCCTGAAGTACTATCAATATAAATGTTAGGAGTTATTCCTGATGTTCCAGACGAACCAGATGTTCCTGAACTGCCTGATGAACCTGATGAACCTGACGTACCACTTGTTCCAGAAGATCCAGATGATCCTGAAATGCCACTGGTACCGGATGAACCTGACGAACCACTTGTTCCCGAACTACCGCTAGTTCCTGAAGTACCCGAGGTACCAGACGATCCAGACGTTCCTGAGATTCCTGATGTCCCACTACTTCCGCTAGATCCTGAATTGCCTGACGTACCAGAAGTACCAGAAGTTCCAGACGATCCTGAAGTTCCATCATTTCCGCTTACCCCCGATGTACCAGAAGTACCGCTGGATCCAGAACTTCCTGAAGTTCCGCTAGTACCAGATGTACCTTCAATGAATAAATCCCAATATGACTGCCAACTACTTCCTATGCTTGGTTCTGTTGTTGAATCTGCACAATGATCTTGTATACAAACATATACATCGCCATTATTCTGTACTAAATCATTTACTACATAACATGATCCATCAGTCCATGCTCCTTGCCAACTAAATGGTGAGCCATCAGACTGAATAATAGTATCTCTTAGCATTAAATAGCTCCTTTACATTCTTTCAAAAAAATGCAGATCAATGCAGGAATCCCATGATTTATATTTTGTTCTAAATTTCTAAATGTATTAAATCGTTGTAACTTGTTAGTTCCTTTTGTGACTTCTCTGGGCAGCTAGCTGGACAGAGAAGTCACTTAACTAATCCGCCTTTCTTCATTTGCTCAATAACCATATCAGGAGTAATTTTTTTAGTACATTCAAATTGTCTATCTGTATCTTTATGTCTAGGGCACCACATCCATTGCCCACGATCAAAGTTATTATTAACATCATTAAAACACCCATGACACACATCTTCATTGATAACTCTTATAATATTAGATTTAAATTCTGCAGTACGTTTACTAAATCCTGAAATCATAACTACAGGTTTTCTTAGTGCCCAAGATAACCAAGCTGGTCCAGCACTAACTCCCATAAAGAATTCCGAATGGTAAATATTATTCATAGTTTCTTGAATTGTTAAACCAGTTTTATTAATAATATTTTTTAATGAAGTTTGTTCCCTACTAATAACCATAACTTTATACCCGTTAGAACTTAACCAATCTATTATTTTTTGCCATCCATCGGGATAGTTCCAAAATTTACATTGAAATGTCGAAAATTCAGATATAGTAACATACTTTTCTTCAATTGGCCTTTCTTTAGGAACAAAATCAATATCAGTAATTATCTCTTTATATTCAATTCCTAATGTATCTGCAGCAACTTTCTGTAGCGGAACAGTTCTCCAATCTACTTTATTTTTCCATATGTTTCCTTCATAACACCCGATTGTATATGATGCATACAAGTTACTAATAGGAGTTCCTGGTTTTACAAATTCAAGGTTAGAATATGTTGGGTGTTTTTCGAACAAGGTATTCCAAAATGTTGATACTATAACTTTACACTCATTTTTCTTTCTAAACTCTTCTACATATGGTATCCAGGCAATAGTATCGCCGAGTGACCTAGAATCAAAACTAATTAAAACTTTTTTTCCTTTTGCATCATATTTATGTTTATACTCCAATTTTCCATTTCGTTTTATAGTAATAGTATAATTTGTGAAATACTTTCTGTGAGGTCTAGTCCAATTATTTATTCTCAATGTTGTTTGATGAACACTAGAATTATTATCTAAATCTAAAACATCAACAAGATAGAAACTTGGATCATCATTATCTCCTCTAATTTCTATAAATGGTCCATCAACAAAATGTGTTATATAAGTTGGTCTGCTTCTTAAAGGTTCTCTTACTTTTGTTGAAATACATTTAATTTCTTCGCCATAACCATTATCATTTAAATCACAGAATTCCACTTTTAACCCCAAACGAGACAATAACCATCTTAAACTCCCAATATTAAAACCACAAAAATGAGTATTACCGGGATGTGATTGACTACCAAATATTCTGTGAATCTCAAACCACTTTTGTTCATCATTTGCATTTAACCATATTTTAACTTCTCTCTCTAAATTGGGAACCCTAATTTCAAGTTTCCCTCCAACTTTTAACACTCGTTTCCACTCTTCAATTACTTCATAAACATCATTTATTCCAACATGTTCAAAAATATGTGATGCATAAATTTCACTAACACTTTCTGTTTTAAAAGGTAGTATTTTAAAGTCTGAACAAAGATCTACTTGACCTGTGTTGTTAAAACGATCAATATTAATATAACCAGGGCGAATGTCATTACCGCATCCCAAGTTGAGTTTAATTTCTTTAGCTAGTGGTATTGTTTCAGGAACAACATAAGTTGTTTTCTTAACCAAATCATCAATAATTTCTTTAGCTTTTAATGCAGCATTATCCCAAGAGTAAGCTTCACGGATATATTTAGAAAGTTTAACAGCTCGGTCTCTTAGATGACTTTCTTTTGCAGTTATCATTATTTTTGCAAGATGGTCAAAATCTGGTTCCCCCCAGACTCCAATATCAAAATTATCTCCAAGCATAAATACTTTTTCAGGTTTCTTAAAAGTAGGAACATCAACAAGCAGAGAGATTCCATCCGCAAATTCTAGTTGGCCACTCCAGTTTGAACATATTGTAGGAATGCCACAAGCTATAGCTTCTATTAATGGTAGATTCCATCCTTCAGATCTTGCACAACTAACAAAGCAATCCCCAACTTGCAACCATTTTGTATATTCATCATCAGATGGAAAATGTAATACTTTAATATTTGGATGCTCTAATCCATAATGCTTTAGTCTTTCTTCCGTAGAACTCATGTTATCAACAGGAAATGGATTATCAGCAGACAAAACTAAATACGATAATTCATCATCTTTGAATGTATTATAGAATGTTCTAACAATTTCAGTAACAGATTTTCTATAATCCCACCTTCCAAAGAATAGATAAATAAATGCATTTATTGGAATGTTATATTTTTTGCATAATTCTGATCTTGCGAAATTGCGGTCATTACCAAGTAAAGGATAAAATCTTTTTCCATCAACTCCTTCTGGAACTACTTTAACTCTATCTTCTGGGTATCCTTGTTCAATTGTACAACGACGTTGCCATTCTGTGGGGCACCAGAACTGATCATATTGTAAAATTCTATTAAAAAATTCTGGAATTTGTTTTGTTGCTTCCCAAACATTATATGCAACTTTGGGAGAATCGTAGTTATCATAGAAAAAATAATGATGACTTTCATTGAGAACAAGATTAACATAAGTGGTATCAGAATCTTTAATAAACGGAGTTCCTATTTTAAATGGATAGTCATTCCATTTTTGTTCAATTATCATATCACGTTGAACTTGACTTAGATAAGATAAATCAGGAGTATAAGTATAGTTTCTTATTCTTGTTGGATAGTGTTTGTTAAGGTGGGTAAAAAAATTTCTAGAATGATTGTTGTAACCTGTAAAACCTAAAAACGATGTGTGGCCAACTATTCCAATTTTCATAATATCAAACCTTTCGCAAATTATTTTAAAATTTGTTCTAATTTATCATTTGATTTCATCGGTATTTGACGACGAGCTTTAAACCATCCTCTCCATGCAAATAGTACTACGGACCAATACATACAAAATACTTTCCATTCAGGAACTTTTAGAACTCTCAAAGCTTCTCTAAATATTTTATCACAAGTTAATTTTGGATATAAACCTTCTCTATAACAATAATCATGAACTACAGCTGCTTTTCCATGCTCATCAACAGGAGAAATTATTGGCCAAAATATTCGAGGGACACTAGCAAAATCAGTTTCGAAACCAACTGGTACATAAATAATAATTTCGCTAGGATATTTACCAACATGATATTCAAATGGATTATAAACTCTCCATCTATTAGGGCCTATTAGTTCTCCGACAAATGGTTGTGTGAATTGACTCATAATGATGGATTGCAAGTGGATACTGGTTTATTTGCAGATAAAACTAAATCTCTTAAAGAATTGATCATAGTTCTATCTTTTTCAATAATTCCTTTATAATAAGCTCTAACTGACTCATCTGTTGATTTCGTATCTGTGGCTTGTTCAACCCCAATACTGAATGTCATATTGTAATTATGATTTATGCACATATTAAACCATCGAACTAACATAGTTTCGCCATTAGGTAAAAGAATATCATTTATAACCTCTTTATATTTTTCATCATCTCGTTCCGCACAAATTTTCACCAAGCCATGTATTTGTTTAACAATTTCTCTATTATTTTCTGGAATAAAATCTAACCAGCATTTTTCTAAAATTTCTTCTTCACTTTTAAATCCAAGAACTCTCGCCAAATTATAATTGCACAACTTTATATTTAACTTTTCGTCTAAAATAACTACGAATAAATTAGAATAATTTAACATATCCCAAATAGCTTTTTTGAGAGATAAAGATTCATTTTTATATTTATCAAGTTGTTCTCTTAATTCGTTTATTTCTTTTTGAATATTTTCTACCATATTTTTCCCCACTCCTTTTAATTATTTTTACTAATTTATAATTTGAACACCTAGTTTAAGTGCAACCTTCTGTAAAATCTTTAATATCTCATTTGTTTTATCATTATGTGAAAAAACGAAGTAAACAAGAGTTAAAACACTTATAATTATACTACCCATACCTATATAAGCACCGTAAATATGGTTCTTTAAAGAAGAATGTGACTTTGTATTATCTATAGTCATTTGAATACTTGAATCTTTAAGTTCATTTAATTTTTCACTTAAGTTCTCTTCCAATCCAGAACAAGTATCTTGTATTTCATTATGACTAATTTTTGCATCGGAGGACCACCTTTCAATTCTATCAGCCATTAAATTAACTCTATCACAAATTTGATTTTGCTTTGAAGCTAAAGTATCTTGTTTCTCGAAAATTTTTTGTTGGTTTTCAATTAGTTGTTTTTGTTGTTCTGCTAAAGTTGAATTTAAAGTGATCATATTTTTGTAACTTTCCATAAGCAAATAAAGGTCTTCTTTACTAAGGCCTTTTACATCATCCATATATTACCTCTTAAATTAAACTATATATATTAATTATTGACATTATCTTCAGGTATCAACTATAATTTTTGGTCTACTATTCTTTAAAATCGATAAGTTTTGTGATTTACTACCATTCTTACTTTTTCCAATTTTTATTTGGTTGCTCTAAATTTTTATTTACTGTATAATCCAAAGTTATTTCATCGCCCGAATTTATATCCTTTAATGCATAAACTCTATAGCATCCATCACTACCCTTTTTTGAAATTGCATTCGGATTGGTAGAATGATTTAATTTCCTTCCGAATTTTGTAACTTGAAGATCTCCATTTGATAAGCGAATGATGTGCTTATTAATAAATTCCCCTTTTTTAAAATCTCTTTTTGAAAACGCTCCAAGCCCATGTATTGATGATTTTCTAATTTCAAAGTTATCTTCTAAAGAATCATCATTTAATAGCTGCTCTATTTGTAGGTCTATTGTTTTCATCATATATTTGTTCTAAAAAGAAAGGGGAAAACCATGAACTTGCTTTCATGTAATGGGTGTGGTACAGATATTATTTTCACGTGACTTCATTTTATCTTACCTTTAAAACTATATGGGGGGAGGCAGAAAAGTAATGGCATCAATCCAGGCTTCTTTTTCAGTTGGAAAGAAATTAGTTATCAGAAACTATAAGAAAGTTCCAGATTATTGGACTGAAAAAATGAAAAAATATATGGGAAAGGAAGTAACAGTTAAATCAATTGGGCTGAACTCAAAAACTTCTATACCTAAATTTATTAAAATCGAGGAAGACCAGAAAGAAGTTCCAGGTGGGTGGCAATGGTCTCCTTACAACTTTATTGAAAGATGAGAACTAAAGATATCTGTAAAGGGTGCAATTTCCAATGCACCCTTAAATTTTTAATGACTAAGGATATAGAAAAATTATTCCCTTGTTATAAGTATATTGTAAAAATGAGATATAGTAAGTTATATCAAATCAGAAGAGATGCATTTAATGAAACTCAAAAAAATACATAAAGGAAATTGAAAAATGAAAAAATTGCTATAATCATTTTGGTATTAATCTGTTACCTGGTACCAATAATAACTTATTACTAAAAGGAGGTTATTGATGTTCGAAATTCAAGATTATATCAAAAGTGTAGAAGTTAATTGGTGGGTGTTGGAAAAGCTGAAGGACAATTTTGGCGATCGTTTGGGAACTATAATTAAGTTCAATCTGAAGGAATACCCGAACAAAGATATTTCTGGATTCAAAGTTAGAGAGTGGTTTAAGCACATTCTGGCTTTAGTTGGGTACCCATACTATCATATTCAGAATCTCGGGTATAATGAAATGGCGGAATGCTGGGTGACATTGATGACTCCAACAGAACTTCATATTCGTCATAAATATTGGTCGTATAAGAAGGCCATCATGATCGTTCGCCTTCTTAAAGAATTTTGTGAGGGAGCAGGAATTCCATATTCAAAGTTTGAACAAGCTAGGTAAATCAAACTAGGGGGGAAGGTCGCCAAGACTTCCCCTAAGGAGAATTATTTTTTGCTTTAAATACCTTGTTTTTTATATATATTAATGCTTGATATTAGAAACCAATAACTTATTATGAAAGGAGATTGTCATGATTATCTACGTCGGGGCATTTTTTGGGTTCATGGTTGCTGTAGCGTTGGGCCTTTACTTCACTGGCAGGAAGCGGCCGAAAGGCTGCAAATGCACAGGCGCTTATAACAACCTGTGGGTGGACATTTCGCCAGAGTGCCCACTCCATCGACATCATCTGGAAAGTGACCTGTTAAAATAAAAACTTGGGGAGGTCTACACGACTCCCCATCTCAAAAAAGGAGAAGAATATGCTACCTTTCATGATTATTTTGTGTCCTTCTCTTGTGCTTGCATGTTTTGCTTTAATGTTTCTTGTATCTTTACTTAAAACCAAAGTGGGATTAGGTATTATATTGTTCATATTTTTAGCATCTTTTTTTGTATAGAGGAGTAGAGGAGTAGAGGAGTTCAGGATCAGATCAGAATAGATTAATTCATATGTACCGTTTGGTATTCCTTTTTTGATTAAAAATCAATCAATTTTCCCTATAGAAAATCTAACGATTTTTTTAGAAAGGAGAAAATATTGAGTATAATTGAAAATTACAAGAGGTGTGAAGGATGCAATTGTTTTGTAAGAAATGATATTGACAAAAGAATTTGTATTCTAATTAGAAGAAGTTATTATAAATATATATCAGAAAAGTGTCCATGCCAAACATGTCTTGTTAAAATAACCTGTCTACATCATTTAATTGATAGAATCAGTATGGATAAAAATTTTTGTGAAAAACTATACAAATATTTTCACAGTATTTTTAAATATGGTATAGTAGTTAGAAAAGATGGAAGAAGAAAAGATTTCATTGTTAGAAAAAAGGTGAAGAAAAGATTTAAATTAAAGGAGATTAACTCATGAAAATTTTAATAATTTTAATTCTACTTTTACATCAGTAGTTTATAGTGCAGAAGTAATTCTTTCTATAAAACATAAAATATTCCTATTTATATTAAACCAGATACAAAAAGCAAGATAATAATGAGATTAGAACCAGGTCTTATATTAAAAGCAACAGATATGAATAGGGAAACTCGACTTATCTATTATCAAGTATTATTACCAAATGGAAAACTAGGATAGGTGCGCGAAACTCATTTTACTAATAATGAAGAAACCCCAAGATGACTAGTTCTATTTAATCAAGCGCGAAAGCATGGAGTATCTTCCATAAAATAAAAAAGGGTCTCTATCGACTCCTTTTTTTCTTAATAAAGTCTTTCTAAAGATGCAGAAATGAGCATTTCTTTAATTGATTTCCCCTTATAATCAACAATTAACTTAACCATATCTTTCCAATCTTCAGGATTACCAACTCTAGCATCTATAGCAGCTTTAACTGATCTAAAAGTCACATTAATCTTGGGGTCATTAATATGTAACAATTTTATGTAATTAAAAACTTCTAATTTAACTTCATAAGGAACTTGAGGAGCAACAAATTTCAAAAGCTTTTCCAATGCATCTATTATTTCTTTAGCATTAAAAGATACTTCTACTACAGGAGATCTACTTCTTAAAGCTAAATCTATATCTTCCTTTTTCTTATTGGTAATCATTATAATTTGGCCAGTAAATTCAAATTTAGAAGGAGCGTCGCTTCTTTCCTGTGTTTGAGTTGTCAATATCTTTTCTGGAGATAATGAAACTATTCTTTTTCCATAAGAATCAGTAACGGCTTTCATTAAATTAATAACATCTTCATTTTGTAAAGGAGTATCAAAATCATCAAGAACCAATAACTTATTTCTATAATCATACAAGAGTTGATATATTGCATTAATACCAAGAGCGGATCCCTTTTCAATTTTATAATCCTTACCAGGACTTTTTCCTTCAAAATGTAACGTTCTTCTAACCATATAAGTTTTAGACATACCAGGAGGACCACATAATATCAATGAATTAATTTGTTTATCCAAAACTAATTTTATATAATTTTCAAGTCTATTAAACATTTCAAAACCAGATTCATTTTTCGCTTGACCTTGAAACAACTCTTTATTTAAATCAGATTCAATTTTGGTATTAACATAATATTCTTCAGTCGCATATTTAACAGTTTTAAAATAATACCAAGCAATTAGTATTAGAGAAGTAACTGTTACAATACCACTAATAATTGGAACAACTTTAAGAACAAAAAAATCGCCAGTTCTGGCCCAAAAGTCTTCTTTTATTATATCTAAATTTTCTCTAATTCTTTTAGCCGGAACCCGAAACTTACTTTTACTAATAAAATCACCAACAAACTTGATAAAGCCATTAAGATCAAAATCGTCTTTAAATTCAAAGAACATAGCAGGACGAAGAGTAATGTCATATACTATAAACACTATAGGATTAGAAAATGTTTCGTCTTTAGATCCAAAAGCTACCATCTTATTTGGTTTTCTACCATCATTTAAAAAGTATTTTTGTAAAAATAATTTACCGTAACTGTTAAAAACTTCACTATCAATAGATGGATGTTTCTTAATTGACTTAATTCCAGGTACTTTTTGGTTTTGAAAATTAGTGGCTATAGTTTTAAGATCCATTTTTTTAATCCCTTTTACATAATGAAAAATATTTATATTTTGTTCTTGTTTTTTATACATATCAATATCTGATAAGATGCTAACTATTTTTAAAGGATAGAAAGGAACTATAATGACCAAACAAGAAATCCTAATGTCTTTAACTACAGATGAAATCCTTTATGTATATTCGGGCAAAGCAAATAAATGCTGTTGTGGTTGTAGTGGTAACTACAGATACAATTCAAAACATATAGAATTAGGAACTAGAGATAGAGGATATAAAATTAGTCAAGATGAAGTAAATGATAAACAAGTATCAAAAGTATTAGACATAATAAAAAAGAATTCTAGCTTATTAGAAAAAGACTTAGAAGATAATCTGTTTTCAGTAATAGTTGATAACCGCTTATATATGGCGAAAACTATATATATTCATAACTGAATTAAGAACTTAACTTATTATTAAAAGATCAACTAGGAGGAGGGTATATGAAGTTGTACTCCAATTTATTTAAAATGTTGGCATTCTTTACAATTCTTACTATGTGGGGAATAATGTTCGCATTGTAAACTTTTAAGGAGGTCTCCACGACTCCTTTTTTTGTTTCAAAACCAAATTTTAGTTCTGCTAAAAATCTGGGATGCTTTCTAAAAGCGGTTACCGAATTTAGTTGGGATTTTAGTGGGGTGGATTTGGGATAAGATCTTGGGGTAAGATTTTGGGATAAGATCTTGGGGTAAGATCTTGGGTAAGTATTTGTATTCATTCTTAGTAAGATAAATGCAAAATCTTTTTTGAATTGAAAAATAGAACTTATCCACATCTTCAATATAAACCAGAAACCGAGAACGTACCTATCGCATGTCTTTTCCGGATATGAGCGCTTTCTTATAGAGCTTCTCAAAAGTAGTCTCTATTCTATATTAATGATCCCCCTCCCAAAAAGCGCTCATAAAGAGGGCATTATATATCAAAGAGGAGACAAAGGGGAGAGTATAGGGGGAGAGTATAGGGGGAGAGTATAGGGGATTAAAGAGGTTTTGTGAAATACCCCTATATAACTCTCTTATTCTATATATATTAATATCTGATAAAGACGGTATTCCGGGCTGACCTACAGAATTTATACTTGGTCATATCATGACTGGCATGATTCTAATAACTATTGTATGACCAGCCAGTATTTTTTTAAACAAAAGGAGAATAATAAAGTATTGATATTGAATACTGCTAACCA
>Ga0129299_1000044_pt1 | contig 57080 bp, 43 predicted proteins | sample ConPoolayeCmetaG_FD_94477 | JGI IMG/M metagenome (GOLD analysis project Ga0129299, IMG submission 94477) | Hot spring microbial mat communities from California, USA to study Microbial Dark Matter (Phase II) - Cone Pool mat layer C metaG ...
ATGACCGGGGCGGCGTCGCCATCGATATCGGCGCCCATGACGATTTTATGGCGAGCATTCTGGCCGAGAAATACGATACGGTGATCGCCCTCGATATCACAAGGCCGCAGACGGAGTCGAATCCTGATATTTTGCCGATAATCGGAGACGCATGCAGCCTGCCTTTTGCCGACAACAGTTTCGACCTCGTGCTGTGCACCGAAGTGTTGGAACATATCCGCCCCGACCTGTTGCCTTCGGCCTGCTCCGAAATCGCCCGTATCACCGGTGAATACGCGGTTATCGGCGTACCGTTCAAGCAGGATATCCGCGTCAGCCGCACCACCTGCCGAACCTGCGGCCGGATAAATCCGCCTTGGGGGCATCAAAATTCGTTCGATGAAAAACGCCTGCGCCGGCTGTTCGACGGACTCGTTTGGGAAAAAGAGGTGTTCGCCGGTGAAGACGCGCTGGCGACCAACGCCCTTTCGGCCAAGCTCCTGGATTTGGCCGGCAATCCTTATGGAATCTACGACAAGGATCTGACCTGCATTTATTGCGGCAACCGAATGATGACACCGCCTGACAGATCATTCGTGCAGAAAGTGCTGACACGCATCGCCGCCTTTATTCACGGCATTCAGAGGCGATTTACGAAAGTCCACCCAAGCTGGATACATATCCGGTTCCGCAAAGCCCGAACCGACCGCCGTTGATTATCGACCAACCCGTGAAAAACGTTGTCGCTTAACCTGAAACAACCCATCATTACGATTCAAATTGACACCGGTTTCGGCTCCTCCAACCTGCTGACGATCCGGTAGCGGCCGGCGCGGTCGCTCTCGATCGCCACCGATGGAACGGCCGCCAAGACTTTTTTCAGGCGATACATATATTTCACCTGATTCAAACCTGTATCGAGACTGCTTTTGTCAAGCCAGCCATCGGGATTTTCGCTGTTGATCAGTTTCTGCAAATAGGCGAATAATCGCGGCTGAAGCATCACTTTTCCGGAATCGAAAGTGACCTCATACAGATTCCCCCGGCGAACGGCGCTGAAATTCATTTTGCGGGAAGATTCGCCGGCGAACGGTTCGGCAAGCCGGTTCTGATTCGCCTCCCGTTCAGCGGCAGCTTTCCGGCAAGATTCGAACAACGAAACGGCGAAACGCGGCGGAATAATCGATGAAACGATATCCAAGCCGGCGGCCAGAATATCGTCGCCCGTGATCAGACCGGCTTTGGTCAGCCTCAACAAATGATCGCGTTCCACACCGCCGCCGATACGGGCAAGAGGCAGGCAGATTTCCGGCACTCCGAACCTGAACATTTCCTGAAAACGCCCAATTCTTTCCTGCTGCCTCGAATCAAGCCAGCCGTCGTTGCCGATCGCCAAGACGCATTCCAGCAGGTTGGCCAGATCGCAACCGGCCCGCCTTATCCGTCCCCAGCCGATATTTCCCGGCCGCTCGATTTCGATCGCCGGCAAGGATCCGACGATCGCCGCAAGCGCGACGAACGATTGCCATCGGTTGCAACCGGTCTTCCGTGAAGACACCGTCGCCAGATCGGCCAAAGGACCAAGCGGGGTTTCCTCGCGGTACAGGTCAAGCAATTCAGACAGGATAACCTGAATTTCAGGCGGACCAAGCCGCCCCCGCCGGTTTCCCATCAATAGCTTGTCGCCGTCCGGAGTCTCCAGCAGGTAGTATATCCAACTTAACACACGATCGCCCAGTCGGTGTTTCTGCAAAGCATCGCGAATCATTACGGCGGTAACCAGATTGAGATTGCCGGCGGCGGCCGCCCGGCCGAAAGCGGTGACTCCGACAGCGCATCCGCGATTTTCGATAAAACCTGCTTTCAAAAGCATCTCGATAACATGTTCCCGGTCGGCCAGCCCGATAGGACGGCAATGATCACGCAAAATCAACCGGCAGAGTTCGCGGCAATCTTTTTCGTCACGAGCCAGCCCGCAGGCAAACCAGCGCAGAAAAAGCCCGCCCAACCGTTCGCTATCGAAAGGCTCGATTTCAGGACGGGCCGAGCCGTAGATATAGGTTTCCCATAGGACATCGCGCTGAAAATCATTCTCGGCGATCAAAATCGCCCGGCCGAAATCATCACCCTGCCCCAACCTTCCGGCGCGTCCGGCGATCTGATTGTAATCATACATCAAAATCGGGCGCATATTCGAACCTCCCGCCGACCCATAGCATCGGTGAGTATCGATAAAGACGTTCCGCGAGGGGAAATTCACGCCCAAAGCGAGCGTTGTGGTCGAGACGATAACCCTGATTTCTCCCTCGCGAAACCTGTCCTCCAACAGTCGGCGCGTCGTCCGGGCAAGATCGGCGTTGTGGAAAGCGATTCCCCGCTCGAGACAATAGCGCAGGTTCTCGGTTTGAATCGAATCGGGATAATCGGCCAGTTCGGCCAGACACGCGGAGGCCGGCTTGAACGACAACTTATCGGCAAGCAATCGGGCGACCATCACTGAAGCTTCGCGCGTCGGCAGAAAGACCATGGCTTGTTCGTCTTTGAGCGGCTTGCTTGCCAGCGATTCCACCAAGGTCTCGAACGTTCCGCCGCCGGCGCGGCCGCTTTCGCCGACAAAATATTCGATCCCCTCGCGGCAGTCGTTGTGGCGGCGATAATGAAAACGGCCGTTGCAGAGCACCCCTTTATGAAGCTCCACCGGGCGATTCGTCGATTTCAGGAGCGGCCAGCCCAGCCAGTCCGAGAACAATTGACAATCGTCGAGCCCACCGATAAGGCCGACCATCTGAATCGAGGGAAAAGAACGCCTTATCTTGGACAGGACAAGTTCATAGGCAACACCCTTGTCGGCCATGCTTATCAATTGCATTTCGTCCAAAACCACGGCGCCGATCGAATCGAAAACGGAGAGGTTCACCGCCGTCAGCGCATTGACCATCTCATAAACGGCCACCGCCAGATCATAATCGCCCTCGAGAAAACGGCGGCGGCTTTCGGGAAAATCAGCCGTGACGGCAATCATTTTCAGGCCGGCTTTGAGGTATAGCGGAGCATACTCCGAATACAACTCGGCCGCCATCGCCTTCAGAGGAACCAGAATCAACCCCTTGCGACCCGAGGAAACGGCTTTTATCGCCGCCAATTCGCCGCACCTTGTTTTTCCCGCCGAAGTGGGCGCGCCGATAAGCAGATTTTTGCCGTCGAGCAGGCCGTAATTTTTCACCGCCTCGACCTGAAGCGGCAAAAGATATTCGAAACCGCAACCCTGCCACAGCTCTATCAGCTTCAGCGGAAACCCGTATCGACTAAGATCTGCGATTCGCATGGGTATCCCCTTTCCTAACCGCAGACCGACCAACCGCATTCAAGGCAATAAAAGCAGCCGCCAGACGAGACCACGATGCCGCGGCAATAGGAGCAGTATAGCCGATGGCAATCATCGCATATGAACAGATCGCCGGCGTGGCAAAGCTGGCCGCCGCAGCAACAACTGCAACCTGCGGTTACTTCGAAATCGGTTTCGGACCGGGCCATAACGAACTCCTTTTCTTGATAGTTGTCCGGAAGTTCCGGGCTTACCCACTTTACTGCACATTAATATAGTGAACATTTATACACCTGTCAAGTAATTTCGTCAAATTTTTCTTGACCTTGAAATCTTTTTCTCTAATTTAGCCTCCATGAAAGTCAAAAATAGGATTCGGGAATATCGCCTGAAGAAGAATTTATCTCAGGCCGAATTGGGCGACCTGATCGGCATTAGCCGCCAAAGCATAATTTCGATCGAAAAAGGAGCCAGCGTGCCATCGACGCTGCTGGCCCTAAAACTATCGAAATTGTTCGGCAAAACGGTTAATGAGCTGTTCACGCTGACTAATAAATAAATTTAATTAAATAGATTGGAGGAGTCTTGAAAAGGGCAGTCATTCTGTCGGTTTTAGCTATTGTATCCGCGGCGTTTGCCTCCGACCAGACCTGCGTCCTCAAGGTAAGCGGCATGACCTGCAACGGTTGTGCCGGCAAAATCAAATCCGCCCTTGAGAAGGTTGAGGGAGTCAAAAGCGCCGAGGTTTCGTTGGCTTCGGGAAGTGCCTCAGTCGTCTATGACAACACCGTCGTCGGTCGGGACAAGATGATCAAAGCCATAACCGATCTGGGATACAAGGCGGCCGAGGAGGCAGTTGCTCCCGGAACCGTGACGCATTTGGAGTGCGTCTCCCACAAAGGCGATAAGCCCATCGAAGCCGGCGTTGAAAAGAATGCTCCTAAAATCGTTATCTCCGGCGCCGAATCGGGAAAGCCGATCGCCGGGGAAATGTCCGAATCAGCGGAAAAGCCCATGGATGCGGTAACCACGGCGACTGTGGAAAAGGGCGAAAGCGCCGAACATCATTGCGCCACCCTGAAAGCCTGCAAGGAGCTGAATGAATTCCACGAAGCGATGCATCCGCTGGCGATGGCGATCGGGTTCGAGGGCGACGAAGAAAAAGATTACGAATTCGTCCGTCAGAACTATCCCGAACTGAAAGCCAAAGCCAAAGCGTTGTCCAAGATGAAGATTGACGACAGGCTGGTGACGGACAGGAAGGTTTTCGAAAAAAAGCGCAAAGATCTCATTAAAGCCGTCGACGATTTCGGCGCCGCAATCAGAAAGAACGATCAGGCGATGATGGATCGCACTTTCGAAGTCGTCCATCAGGCGTATATAGACTTGGCCATGCTCAGCAAATAGATTTCGAGTTATCGGAAATTCCGCCGCCGGTGGAGACTGCCCGCCGGCGGCTTTTTTTATGCGAAGCGGTCCTCAACGGCCGGCCGACCGAACGCTCCCCACGATTAAGGTTATGCCGATATTTTCGGCATTCAGCCGTTTTTCCGCGAATCCATTTTCAGGAGCTTGATATAGGTTTCCACCATCTCCTTGCGCGATTCAAGCAGTTTTTCGAGAATCTGCGATCCGAGTTCGATCGAGGTCCGGATTGTATCGGCTCCGGTAAGATTGTATTTCTTTCTGATTCTGTCAATCCTATCCCGCAGTCTCAACCCCGCGCGAATCTGATAATAATAACGGTCCTCAGCCATTGTTCGGCCTCCGGTGATATTTAAGGTGATTGATTAAGATCATCGGCGGCCTGAAAACCAGACCGACGTTTTTCTTGATTTTACGGTTGATGCTCCCCCAGCTTTCGCCGTCGGTCTTGGCTGACGCAATCCGTTCGATTTCCGTTCGCCTGGGATGAGTGCAGATGGGGCAGATTCCTGCGCTTTCGGATATTTTCGGCCAACGCTTGCCGACTGTTTGCTGCAATCGACTTTTTAATATGAGCAATGCCTCCCGGCCGATCCGGACGACGGTTTCCGGAGACAGCCCGATTTCGGCCGCCACATCTGCCGCGTTCATCCTTTCGAAATGCAGCCGGATTATGATTTCCCTCCCCGGATTTTCCAGCGCAAGGACTTCGTTTCGTATAATATCACGCAGTTCTTCGAGTTCCGGATCATCTTCCGGCTCGGGCTTGGCGCCGGCTATCTCGGCCAACATCAACGGATCAAGATAGATGATTTTCACAGGCCTCCTTTTTTACGGATATTATCCGCAAATCGGCCGGGGAGGCCCATCACCTGCCTGTCATCCGAAAATCATTTATTGGAATTTGATTCGCGTCTTAGCCCAATTGATCGACGATAGCGGGGGCGACGGAAATCATGCGGGGAAACTATCGAGCGGGTCCGCGCGACATTTCTCCTATTCGGACATCGGCGGCGAAAAATTTTAGAGTGGCGATGGCCGCCACGAAATAAAGGGCGATAGTCGTCAGCATAACCGGCACGAAACCATGATGTTCGATAATCCTTCCGCCGAGAAACGTGGAAATCATCCAAGCCCCGCTCCATGACAAGAAAAGCAGGCTGTTGGTTCCGGCATGGTGTTCCGGTTCGGTCTTCTCCATGGCGAAATTGCTGAAAAGCGGCGAGGCCATGTTCATCAGGCTGTTGCGAAACCAGAAGGCGACGATCACCGGCGCCAATTGGTGGCAATACGCCAAAATCAGGAAAAACGGGATTGAGGCGAGCTGCGAAAAGGATATGGTGCGCACAAGACCGAGTCTTTTGGCCAGAGCCGGACCCGCCAAAAATCCGATCACCGTGAATATCTGAGCGATCGAATAAATCCTGCCTATTGCCGAAGAATCAAGGCCGAATCGACCGGCGAAATACAGATTGAGAAACGGTATGGTGAATCCGGCCCCCAGCCCGATAAAGATATTCGGCAGACAGAGACGGAAAGTGTTTTTCCAGCTATGTGGGCGCGTATAGTCGGCCAAGCTGAACGGGCCGCTTCGAATAGGGCTGTCGGAAGTCAGTTTCGAATAGAACCATACGGATACGAACGCCATCAATGCCCCGGTCATGAACGCCGCCCGGTAGCCGTTTATCAGCGAAACCCCGAATCCGACCAAAAGACGCGGGATATAGCCGCCTATGAGCGCCCCGAAAAAACCAGCGGTCATGTCGAGCGCGTGATTGACGCCGTATAAATACGTTCTCTCCTCAACCGTCGAATTGCGCATGAAAAACGGCGACACGGCCACGAAATGCATGCTGGCACCGGCCGCCGCCAAAGCAGCGAATAGGCTGATCAACCTTATATCGGTCACCAACACCAACATGATATCGGAGACCGCCGTGGCGATGGCGGCCGCAATCATCACCCGCTTGATGCGCGCCCGGTCGATCACGATCGCCGCCGGCAGGGCGGCCAAAGCCGAGCCGAGAGCGCCTACCGAATTGATCATGCCGATAGCCCCCTCGTTCAGGCCGAGCTGCTTGAAATAGAGGTTCAGCATCGTCCAATAAATGGCAAAGTAGAAGCCCATGAAAAAAGAACCGCCGAGGAAATATCGGGCGTTGCGCGAAAACATCCCTACATGGTGCACATATTCTTTCAAAACCAATCCAACCATAAGTCAAGATCACCTCGGCCACGCATTAATACTTCTCAAAATACGACCAACGGTCCCAACGGCTGCGGTTTTATCGACCGCCGAAAACGAAGGCGGGTCCGTGAAAGTTCACCCGCCGAACTACAAATTATCGCATTTTTCCCTTGACCCGCGGCCGGCGTGAAGATAATTTATTACTGATTTCGATTGCCGCAATCATATTATTCCGAGTTTCATGGGGGTATATTGATTTTACAGGGAGGAAGCAGTATGGTCGTCGGCAAGGTGAAATGGTTCAATGCCAGAAAAGGATTCGGTTTTATCGTCCCCGATCACGACCAGAACAGTGATGTATTCGTTCATTATTCCGCGATTAAGGTTACCGGCTACAAGACGTTGACCAGAGGACAGCTCGTTCAATTCGAATTGGTTCCCGGCCCGAAAGGGTATCATGCGGAAAATGTTTCGCTTCTGGGCCGGAACGTATCGTTGAATTGACATGATCAATCAAATGAAAAAATCTTGCCGGTCACGGGCATCCGGTCAATAACCAGGGACCATATAACACATATTCCTGACAGAAAGGGCGGGAAAAAGATTTCCCGCCTTATTCATTCCCGCGGTCATGCGAATGCGGTCGTCCGCGGCCTCCGGCCAATCGGCTTGACATGTCGTCGGCACCGGCTTATCCTTACGTTCGGCGATAGCCGGGATATGTCATGAACATGGGAAAGCCGATATTTTGTTTTACCTCGGATATGGATTGGGCCAGCGAAGCCGCCCTGAATATCCAGCAGGCGATTTACGATGAGTTCGCTGTTACTCCTACCTACTTCGTCACTCATCGAAGCGGCCTTATCGAAAAGCTGCGCGCCGAAAATCGGATCGAACTCGGCATCCACCCCAATTTCCTGCCCAACAGCAGCCATGGAAACAGCTTCGAAGAGGTCATCGATACCGTGCTGAAACTGGTGCCGGATGCCAAAGCTTTTAGAGCTCACCGCTGTTTCGATGTGGCGATCGTCACCGATATGCTGTTTGGCCGCGGCATCCTATATGATTCGAATCTGATCACCAAACTGCAGCCGGGACTGGCGCCGATTCTCCACGAATCGGGAATGGTCCGCTTCCCCTGTTTTTACGAAGACGGCATCCATTTCAAATGGAAATTGAGCTGGGACTTTGCGGCCTATCGCGGGCTGTTCGATTCGCCGGGTCTGAAAATTATCAGCGCTCACCCGATGATAACCGCGATGAATGTCACCACCGCCGACTGTTGGGCTGCCCTGAAACGGAAATTCCCGCCCGCCAGATGGATAAAAATGACAGAGGAAGAGCTCGAACAAAACCGCTGTGCCGGCCCCGGTCCCGCGGAATTCTTGAAAAACATCATTCGCCATGCCCTCGATCGCGATTATCCGATTTTGACTCTCGATGAGCTGTACAACCGATTGGGGCGGCCGTTGCAGGAAAGATTTTTCGCCTGATGCCGGAGACCGACGGTTCCGATTTTGCCAATCGGCTTTCCGGAAAAGTTCTGGTGCTGGGAAGCGATTTCAAGAACTACCGCACCTGTTTGGCGATCGTGCGTTCGCTCGGCCGGGCCGGACTCGAGGTTCATCTCGGCTGGCAGGCCGCCGATGAAATAGCCGGCTTTTCCCGTTACGTAGCAAAAAAACTTCAGCTTCCCCCCTATTCTTCGGACAATAATGATTGGTATGAAAGTCTCACGGCGGTTCTCAAGCGGGAACGATACGACTTGGTCATTCCCGCCAACGAGCAGGCCTGCGCTCCGCTTGAACAAAACAGAAATCTGTTTGCCGATTATCCGGAGATTTACCAACTCAATCCCGAGGCTTACGAAATCGTCTTCGATAAGATAAAGACGGCGACGCTGGCTCAAGAACTGAATATCCCGATGCCGCCGCAGATTATCCTGACCGATCTGAACGACTTTGAGCGCAGCGAAAGCGAAATCGGCTATCCGGCGGTCCTGAAACCCAAAGCATCTTTCGAGCTGGCCGATTTGAAAAGAAAACTATATGTCTATAAAGCGGTCAACCGGCCGGAACTCTTGACCGTAGCAAGACATCTTCTCGATCACGGTCCGGTCATCGTCCAGAAACATGTTCCCGGAATCGGCGTCGGGATCGAATTTTTGGCATTCGGCGGAAGAATCCTTTTCGCATTTCAGCATCGCCGGCTTCATGAACCGCCGCTTGGCGGCGGCAGTTCGTATCGCCGAAGCTGTCCGATCGATACCGAGCTGATCGCCTATTTGCGGCCGCTGCTGGCGGCTTTATGCTATACCGGTGTCGGCATGGCCGAATTCAGGGTCGATTCCAAGGGCGGGCGAAAATGGTTTCTGGAAATAAACGGCAGATTTTGGGGATCTTTGCCGCTGGCGGTCGCCGCCGGAGCCGATTTCCCGCGATTCCTTTATCTTATGCGTTGCCAACAGGTGAGGGAATTCGGGCAGGAATATAAAACATCCATTTATTGCCGAAACTCGATCCGAGATTTCGAGTGGATTCTGGCGAACCGGAAAATCGACAAGAAAAACCCGCTGTATAATTCCGAAAGTAATATCAAGGTAATCGCCGAATTCGGCAATATCCTCCTCGGCAGAGAACGCAACGACACCATCGCCATCGACGATCCGCTGCCAGCGATTGTCGAATTCGGCAAGTTGTTATGGCTTATTCTGAAAAAGTCGGCCGACTGCATGCGAAGCAATTCACCTGCCAGATGGCTGGCCAGCCGGCGTTTGAGAGGCCGCCTGCGGCGGGCGCAGAGTTTGCTTTTCGTCTGCTACGGCAATATCTACCGCAGTCCGTTTGCGGCCGCGGCGGCCAAACGGCTGCTGCCCAATTCGGTCAAAGTCGAGTCGGCCGGTTATTACCCCAAAACCGGGCGCAAACCGCACCAGCGGGCGATCGATATCGCCGCCGAATTTGGGCTCGATATCGAGAATCACCGGTCAACCATAGTTGACAGCGAAAAGATCCGGCGCGCCGAAATCATTTTCGTTTTCGACCGGGCCAATGCGGCTTGGTTGAAAACCAATTTCCCCGAAAGCAAAGGGAAACTCGCCTTTCTCGGATTATTGCGCTACCGGGGACCTGTCGAGATCGGCGATCCGGTGGCCGGCAATCTCTACACCGTGCGGGACTGTTATCGTCGGATACTGCAAGCGCTCGAGCCGCTCAAGCGGCTGAAATCGGAAAAGACCTGAACGGATCGGCCGATTTCGTTTCAATACAATCCGGGAATAAGCCTCACCGTCCGGCCGGCGTAATCGATATAGGCCTGCCCGAACTTTTCCCGCAGCGCCCTCTCCTCGATTTTTATCCTATATAGAAACGCCGACAATATCGGCAAAAAAATGACCGGCAGGGTTATCCAACTCGAGAAAAATAGCCCGAGCCCGAAAAACGACAGCAGACTGCCGCTGTAGGCGGGATGGCGGATGCGGCCGTAGATTCCCTTGTCGATCAGGCGATGGTTATCGAAAATGGTCACCTTGACCGTGAAAAATTTGCCCAACGTGCGGATAGCAATCCATCTCACAACTGATCCGACGATAATGAGGGTCAACCCCAAAACCGGCGCAACGTAATAAAGCGGCCGGATTAATCCGAACCCCCTGACGCCGGTGAAGACGCCGATTGTAACCGCCGTGATTATGACGATCCACAGCCACCTTATCGATGATTTGTCATGTCCGGCGGCGCTCTTTGCTTTTGCCCGTCTGTATCGGGCAAGGGCAATCTCGGCGCAAAGCCAGACGAACGAAAAAGCCATGATTAAGTAGTAACGGTTCATATTCTACTCATTCGGAAATAGTAGCATTCCCGGAGACGCCCGTCAACGGCAAAGGAGGCTTAACGATGCGTCCCCAAGGGGATTTGAACCCCTGTTTTCGCCGTGAAAGGGCGGTGTCCTAGACCGGACTAGACGATGGGGACATCGAGCTGTCAATATAGACAAGGCATCAATAGTGTCAAGCCATTATTTGTCGGGATTCCTTTCAACCGAAATCCGATTCTCTGCAACCGCCCCGCCACTGGCGGGCGGCAAACTCAAGCGCCGATCAGCTTGTTGAGTTTGCGGCGGGCTTGAAGCAAGTCGGGAATCTCATCGTCGGCGCCCGACATGACCGATAAATACCGCAGGAGGGTTTCTTTCTGTTGTTCCGGTTGGCGAAGCGATTCGTAAACATCGGCCAAAGCCAAAAGCGTCCGAGCGTGATTGGGGTTGTCGGCGAAATTCAATAGATAGGTATCGCGGGCGCGGACCAAATCTCCCTTCTTGTAATAGCACTGGCCGAGAAAATAACGCATCCAGATTTTGGCCGGCAACGGGGTTTGTTCGATAATCATTTGATATTTCACTATGGCGGTATCGTAATTTCCTTTGGCGCAGGCGATCAAACCCTCAAGATATAGGATGCTCAGGTTGTATTCTTTGTATTCCAGCTCGGGGTCATCACCCCGCAGGACAGCTTTGCCCTCGGCTAATAAATTTCGCACCGTCTTGAGGATCATCTCCGCCTTGCCGACGTTGTTCAAAATGGCGTGCAAAGCACTCAAATCGAGCTGAATCGGAACCACTGCCGGATTTTTTGCGGCAAGGTCCTCAAATATGGCTTCCGCCCTGGAATAAAAGCTGTTGGCAAAGTAAGTCCGCCCTACCGCCCTGTCGCATTCGAGTTTTTGGAAATCGCCCGGGGCGTGATCGCGCGCCCTGCGGTAATAACCGACCGCATCGCGCACCCGCCCGATATGACTGTGGGCGTCGCCGAGATGCATAAGCACGAAATAAAGGTCGGGTTTGATTTTGTTGGCCGCCCTGAACTGGGCTATCGCTTCATCGTATCTGCCGATATTCATAAGGATTTCGCCGTATGAGTCGTGGGGATTGGCCTGACCCTCGGCGATCTCGGCGTATTTTCTTACATAATCGACCGCCTGATCGTAATCCCGTTTGAAATAATGAAGGTAGGCCAGCATATTATAGGCAAGCGCATAATTCGGCTCAAGTTTCAGTATCCTGTTGTATTCCTTGATCGCGTTATCCCAGTCCCGGCTCTTCATGAACCGTTCGGCCTGATAAAGATGAGCCTCGAAAAGATCGGGAAATCTGGCCAGCAACTCGTCTTTCAACTTGACCGATTTGGGGGAATCGCCGTCGATATCGGCCTTGATAATCTCGATAATCAATTTCTCGCGGTCTTTGATTCGCCCGGAAAGACCGACGGCTTTTTCGATCAATTCCCGAGCCTTCCCCTTTTGATTCAAGAACGATTGATTGAGATATGCCAGGCGCGCATAGGCCATGGCGAAGTTGGAGTCATATTCGACGGCGGCTCGATACCGCTCGATAGCTTCCCGAAAATACAGTTTGCCCCGCAACGACTCACCGTCGTTGTAAGCTTTCAGCGCCTTGTTCGAACCGGTGGTGACTTTCCGCTGGTCGCGCAGGGCGTAAACGGCCGAGGCTATCACAAGAATCGCAAAGAACAGCACCGATATTTTCTTTACCATCGGGCCTGCTCCGATCGATACAGTCGCAATGTCCGAACCGTTTTCAAGGAATCAAGGCTTTCCAGGCAAAATTGAGATGTTTTCGTTTCGCCGCCGGTGCCGTTTTCTTTTCTTGATACGGACATCAGACGCATCCGGTTGCCATTTTATCCCCGGCTACAGTTTCCATCTCTTCAGGTCTTCGATAAATCCAAGCGCGGTCGTATCTATCGAAAGGGGTGTGACCGAAATCAGCTTTTTGTCGATTGCGCCGTAATCGGTATCAGGTCCGCGGCCGGTGATCTTAACCCGTCCGGCTATCCAATAATAGCTTTGGCCGCGGGGATCTATTTTCTCGGTGATGACATCTTCATATATCCGTTTGCCAAGCCGGGTGACTGCGAACTTGGCGGCCGATGCTTTTTTGCTTGACGGCACATTTATATTCAAGAGCACACCTTCGGGAAGCCCATACTTAATGACGGCGCGGGCTATTTTTTTGGCGAAAGCGACGGCCGTGCCGTAATCGCGCCGGCCGTTGCCGACAAGCGATATCGCCAGCGACGGAATTCCCAACAGCGTCCCCTCTATGGCTGCGGCCACCGTCCCCGAATAAGTTACATCCTCGCCCATATTGGCGCCGTCGTTTATACCGGAAATCACCAAATCCGGCGGTTTTCCGAGAAGGCAGTAGACAGCCACCATAACGGCGTCGGTCGGCGTGCCGTCGACACAGTAAAAATCGCGGCTGATCTTCTTGACCCGCAGCGGGCGCGCCACGGTCAGAGAATGCGACGCACCTGAGCGATCACGATCCGGAGCCACCGTCACAAGCCTTCCCAGACCGCCCAATGAGCGCCTGAGGGCTTTGATCCCCTCCGCTTGATAACCGTCGTCATTTGTCAGTAAGATAATCATTTTATCGCCGCCAAATGTAGTCACAAGTCATTTCGGTTGTCAAGAAATCGATGGGAAATGGTCCTGATTCATCGACTTGAAAACATCGTCGATATTTTCGACTGGCATTTATCTTTCAGACCCTGCCCGGAGCCCGGCGGTTGTAACCGATTCCGAGCCGTACGCGTTCCCAATTCGATCAGGTTCTTTTCCCCTTCTTTTCGATATCGACAACCCAGCGATTGGCCGATGAATCCGCAATTTCTAAACAGCCGCTACAAAAGTTGATTCATATCTCCTCAAGCACCATTTTCAGCCAATTGAACGTATCGCGGAACCCCCTGATTGACGAGGGAAAATTCCGCCCGTAAACCACCTTAATCGGAACATAGGCGATTTTGAAGCCGGCGCGGGCGGCTTTGATAATAATCTCCGATTCGATTTGATACCGGTCGGATGTCAGTTTCAACGATTCGAGCATCTTCACGCTCAACAGGCGGAATCCGGACTGGGAATCCTCGATGTGCGCTCCGAGAAGCCATGACAGTATCAGCGAGGTCAGGAAATTGGAACAGCGCCGGTCAAACGGCATATCGGCGAGATCTGTTTTCCGCGACCCTATGATCAGATCGGCCCGGGTCGCCTCGAACGTCGAGATGAACGCCGGAATGTAGGCCGGATCATGTTGCCCATCGCCGTCGATCGTTATCACCTGCTCAAACCCCTTGGCGATAGCGTAACCGAACCCGCTTTTTAGGGCGGATCCTTTGCCCTTATTGGCTTCGTGGCGGATAATTTCCGCGCCCCTTGCTTTCGCCGCATCGACCGTATTGTCGGTCGAACCGTCATCCACCACCAGAATATCGCTCACGTGCCGACTTGTTTCGTCGATGACTCTGCCAATAAAAGGCCCGGAATTATAGGCGGGAATTATCGCCAGCAATTTCATGTCCGTAATTTGCCTGAGTTTGCGTCGAAAGGCAATCTGTTTTGGGCATCCGTTGAGGATTCGCCTCCATTTTTTGCTTTTGTTTCAATTATGAATCCATCGATCAAACGGTTTTAGGCCGTATAGGCAAAAGCCGTCGGCGCCAGTGTTGCAAAAATGAGCAGTATTGAGGTCGTATTATCAGGCAATCCACGCCCGCCTGAAAACCCCTGTGTTACCGGTGGGATTCCACTGATCGTCAACGGGTTATAACCGCATCGTTCATGAGAATAATCTTTTTCAAGAGGAATGCCGTGCCAAAGATTTTCTTGTTCTGTTAACTTTTGGAATCCTGACCGAATCGTTCGGCAAGAGACCGATTTGTCCGCCGACGATTCTTGTCGAAAATACGGACAGATCCTTAGCAACGGAGCTGAATATGACTCATTTACAGTGGAGCGATACCATCAGCATCGGCGTACCCGGGATTGACGACCAGCATAAGAAGTTGGTCGATATCATCAACCGGGTGGAACGTTCCATCATCGAAGGAACCGCGGTCAAGGAAATGGGGCTGATCCTGAAAGAATTGGTCGATTATTCCAATTTCCATTTTCAAACCGAAGAAGCTTTCATGAAAAGCATCGATTACAAGGGTCTGGCGCAGCAAATCAAACTGCATGAGGGGTTTCGAAACAAACTGATCGGCTATCTTATGCGGCTCAAGCGCGACGAGAACGTTTCGGCCCACGAAATCCTGTACTTTCTTAAATCATGGGTGGCGGATCATATAATGGTCGAGGATAAGCGAATCGGCGCCGCCGTCGCCGGTGAACCGGCGGTCCGCGCCGATTCATAGATTGCCTTCTCTTTTCGGCCGAATCGGCTCACCGGCAATATCACAATATTTATAATGCTTTTGCAAACTGCCTTATTTTGCGTTATTTTTTCCTCAAGCAAGGCGGAGTGGAATTTGAGCGATTCGCAGAATAAAAATAGGCTGATCGACAGATTGTGGAAAGTTGTTTCCAAGAGCGGTCGAAAGCGGAAGTCGGCCGGCGCCGATCAAAGCGAACACGAAAGGCTGATTACCACGTATGAAACTTTCTGCGAGATACTGGCGCTCAACGACTCGACGCTTCAACTGATCGCCGATATCGAGGACCGAATCGCCGGGCAGACGCCGTTTTCGTTCAATTCCATATCAAGAAGGATCCGGCGCGCCTGCATGGATGTTTTCGTCATGGCCAAAAACCTCGACACGCTGGCCATGGGACGCTACCGCGAGCTTTACGATTCGATAAAAAAAATAAATGCCGCTATCGAGGCCGAATTGGTTCATTCGGCCGAAACAATAATCCGGCCGCTGGTCGTCAATCTCAAGGACGTGCGAAAAGGCGATGCCGGACTCGTCGGAACCAAGATGGCCAATCTCGGCGAGGTGAAAAACGTGCTGAGGCTTCAGGTTCCCGATGGTTTCGTGATCACCGTCGGCGCTTATAACCGGTTTATCCGCCAGAATGAATTGCTTGAAAAAACGGACACCCTCGAGGCCGTGTATGAGTCTTTCGGGCCGCGGGTGGCCGCCGAGGCCTGCCGTGAGGTCCAACAGAAAATAATCGATACTCCGGTGCCGGAGGATATCCAGAGGGCGATCGACGCCGCTTATGATGAAGTATGCGGCGGTGATGAAACCTTGATGGCGGTAAGAAGCAGCGCGGCCGGCGAGGATACGGGAGTATCGCATGCCGGAATCTATCTGACCGAGCTTAACATAAATCGGGCGCTCCTGCCGGAATCCTACCGCTGGGTGGTCGCCAGCGCCTTTTCGATCCGCTCAGTCGCTTATCGATTCAAGTACGGCTATACCTCCGATCAGGCCCGGATGGCGGTCGGCTGCCTGAAAATGATCGAACCGAAATTCAGCGGAATATTGTTCACCCGGCCGATCGATAATTTCCAAGCCGACAAGATCGCCGTAAGCGTAACCTCGGGGCTGGCCGATCATCTGGCCAGAGGAAAGATGAACGCAGAGGAAATCACCATTGCGCCCTCTGAAATAAAGGCCGGAATCTCGGCGCTCGGCAAAAACCTACTTGAAGATCTCTACATGGCCGCAAGGCTCATCGAGAAACATTTCGGACAGCCGCAGGATATCGAGTGGGCGATCGACGAGCACGATACGCTTTTCATTTTGCAAACCCGAGCATTGGCAAGCCGAACGCCCGACAGCGGCGCCGCGGAGATGCCGCCGGAAATCGACGCCCCTATCCTGCTGGAGGGAGGCCATACCGCCTGCCCGGGAACCGCCGGCGGCGAGGTCTGTCTGGTTCGCGGCGATGACGATCTGGAGACATTCCCGGCCGGCGGCATACTGGTCGCCCCCCATTCCGCACCGGGGTTTTCTATGGCGATGAACCGGGCTGCGGCGATCATCACCGATCGGGGCTCACCGATCGGCCACATGGCGATTCTCGCCCGGGAATTCGGCGTGCCGACGATCGTGGGCCTCGAAGGTGCATCGGTGAAACTGACGCCGGGGACATCGATCACCGTAGACGCCGGAAACAGGAGGATATATCAGGGAATAATATCCGGCCTGTTGAGCAGGAAAGAAAAATCCGCCCCACTGGCGGATTCGATTGCGGTGCAACGACTGAAAAAAGTCGCCCGCCATATCGCCCCGCTCAATTTGGTCGATACGGCCTCGCCGACGTTTTCCGCCGACAAATGCGAAACGATACACGACATCGCCCGATTCGTGCACGAGAAGGTGTTCGAGGTCATGTTTCGAATCGGCGAAAGGGCCGCCTCCGTGACGGCGCCTTACAAAATTTCGGCGAACCTTCCCTACGATGTGCTCGTGCTCGACCTCGGCGGCGGAATCAATAAGGAAACGAATTCGAACAAAGATATCGAATTGAAAGACATTTTGTCCGATCCGCTGAAAGCATTCATAAAAGGATTAACCGACAGCCGTATAAACAGGAGCCAGCCTCGCGCCATTTCGGCACGCGGTTTCATGTCGGTGCTCGGGGAAAGCATTACAAGTCCGCCGCCCGACCAACAGGGACTCGGTAAGACCTCGTTCGCCATCGTCACCGATCGCTATATGAATTTCAGCACCAAAGCCGGCTACCATTTCAGCACGGTCGACACCTACTGCGGAAACAGCCTGAACAAGAATTACATCCATTTCCGGTTCGAGGGCGGAGCGGCCGCCGAAACAAGAAGGGCGCGCCGCTGCAAGTTCCTGATGAAAGTGCTGGCCACTCTCGATTTCAACGTTCAATGCCGGCAGGATATTCTTTTCGCGAGGTTGGAAAAATACGAGCGCGAGTATCTGATCGACCGCCTCGAACAGCTCGGCCGGTTGACCATATGCTCGCGTCAACTCGACATGCTTATGGACAACGACGACAGCCCCGATTTCTTCGCCAGAGCCTTTCTCGATGGAGAACTCGAACGATTCTGACAGGGAGCTTATGCCGAAAGACAAAAAGGAAACGTTTAATGCCCCGTTTCCTTTTTTTCCTCCGAACCGCTAAGCGCCATTATTCTTATCGCATTGAGTTTGCCGTCGGCCTCTCGATAAGAAATCCTGACGCGATCGCCGACATGCGGAACCGAGCCGTAATCCGCTTTGGCTATCGATAGTATTAGTTCTCCGTGAGGCGGAAGCTCGTCTCTTATCACCAGCGAGTGATTGTCAATGTCCACGGCCGTGACCGAACCCTGTATCACCAACGGCCCCGAGCCGCAACCGATTACAAATGCGATTGTGGCCGCGAAAATGAATAAATAAAACAAAACTTTCATATCAAACTCAACTCTGATTCAAGCAAGCGATCTTGCCTTTATTTCCCTGCGTTCTTTCATTATTCCTCTGACCAGAAGGCCGACGATCACGAGGCTGATTACGATTCCGGCGGTGAGTATAAGGATCGACGAGGCCATCTGAAATTCAAGTTGCTTCATCAGCACGGAGGCGCATGCGACAAAAATCGTGACCGCAAACAGCAAGCGGATCGAATAGCCGCGCACATATTTTACGGCCACCGTGCCGAGCTGGGCGCCGATCGCCGCACCCAGAAGCATCCACATCGCCGCAACCAGATCCACCCTTCCCTTGACTCCATAAGTCAGCGCACCATAGGCGCCGGTAATCATCACCTCGAACAAATCAGTGCCGACCGCCACCAGCGTCGGGCAGCCGACAAGGTAAATCAACGCCGGCATCCTGATAAAACCACCGCCCACGCCGAGCACGCTGGCGACCATACCGGTTACAAGGCCGACCAGCACCGGAAGCCATAACGAGCAGCGGATCCGCGAAGTCTTAAAATTTATCATCGGCGGGATATTCAACCTTTGCAATTTCTGGGCGATCGTCTCCCTCGGCACCGCCTTGTCCGACGATGCCTTCCCCTTGCCGGACTTCGACCGGACATGGCTAAGGTAGTCGTAAAGCACATAGCTGCCTATCACGAAAAGAAAAACGACATAAATCTTGCGGATTACCGATTCGGCAAGACCCATCTTTTCGAGATGCATTACCAGCATGGCGCCCAGCTCCATTCCGACCGTCGTGCCGATTATCATCGAAACGGCAAGTCGAACATCGACGTTGCCGAACTTGCCGTGCCTGATTGTCGATACTATCGATTTGCCGCCCATATGCGCCAGATCGGTGCCGATCGCATAAGGCATCGGAAAACCGAATATGTTCAAAGCCGGCGTCACTATCCAGGCGCCTCCGATCCCGAAAAAGCCGCCGCAAACCCCGACAGTTGTCCCTATGAGTAGAAGCAGAAGAACATTGAACTGCATGCCGGCAATCGGTAAATATACATTGAAAATATCCATATTTCTCCCGTCGAATTACCGGCTTACTCGTGGTGTTCCAACCGGCCGAGATTGATTCCCAGAAGTGAAACAAACTTATCCATACCGAATCCGAGAATCAACCCCATCCCGGCCATTATCACAACAACGACGATCCCGAAAAGCCATAAATTGCTGTTGTAGAGGTCGGCAATCCATTTGGATAATCCGGGATCCATTCCCCGCGTATCGGCGACATTATAGATTTTGGTCGCCGGTTTGCCGCCGCCCGCCCATGCCGATGTCGGCAACAGGAAAATCACCGCGGCGATAAAGCCGATGAACTTCGGGATATTTTTGGCCGTGAGACGAAATCGACTCATGCTTTCCTCCCAAAAAATAGGCTTTTTGTCCACATCATCATCGACCTGGTTTTTCACCGGGCCCGCTTTCAGCCACTTGCAAACATACTCAAAACCGAACCGCCTGTCAACAACTGCATGCGATATTTTTCACAAAATCAATTGCTTTTGAATTACCGCCGAATATATCAATCCTTGCAAAACTGAACAAAATATCCGCAACTGCATGCGATAATTTTCACAAAATCAATTGCTTTTGAACCGCCGTCGAATATATCATGCCTTACAAAATTGTTTAATCTTAACAACTTGAATCGGCGGAACAACAACGACCGATTACGCAGTTATCGGCGTATCATCGAAAGGCAATGAGGAAAGGAGTTTACATGTTTAAAGAATTCAAAGACTTCGCCATGCGCGGAAACGTGCTGGACATGGCCATCGGGATCATAATCGGCGCCGCTTTCGGACAGATCGTGACCTCGATGGTGAATGATATCCTTATGCCGCCGTTCGGACTGCTGCTCGGCAAAGTCGATTTTTCCAATTTGTTCATCAATCTTACCGGAGTCGATTACGAATCGCTGGCGGCCGCAAAAAACGCCGGAGCGGCAACGATCAACTATGGATTGTTCATCAACACGGTGATCAATTTCATGATTGTGGCGTTCGTAATCTTCCTGTTGGTGAAACAAATAAACAGACTCAAAAGGGCGCCCGAGCCGGCTCCGGCGGTGGCGACGACCAAGGAGTGCCCCTACTGCTTTTCGACTATCGCGATCAAGGCTTCCCGCTGTCCCCACTGCACGTCCGAGATGAAATAACGGACGAGAATTGATTATCGGCCGTTTCAAACGAATTCCATCAGTCGTTTCCACCTGACGCAGTCACGACCGCAAACTTGACCGGCGAAACCGCCAAACGGAAACTACCGATAAAAAATGGCCGGAGGGAGAGTCCGGCCATATCAGTAGCTGCTTTTGGACCTGCTACTTTTTTGTTTTTTTCTTGGCGGTTTTCTTTTTCGCCGGGGCCTTGGATTTGCAGGCCATTCGATCCTCCCGATATTGGGTTTGTATTGCGTGGCTTTATTGCATCGGATTAAACTTTTGTCAAGATTTTTTCGGCCGATCCGGCCGGGTTCCATTCGCCGCAGCGGAACCGAACTGTCGTCACCCAAGTTTGCACTCATAATCGTGAATTAAAATAAATCGAAACAATCGGAGGTGATGATGTTCGTCATAACCGGCGCCGGCGGAAACACCGGATCGAAAATAGCCGCAAAGTTACTTAAGGCGGGCAAGAAAGTGCGGATCATAGCCAGAAATAAAGCAAAAGTGCAATCGCTTATCGACAACGGGGCGGAATGCAAAACAATCGACCTGAAGGACTGCGACTCATTGACCGCTGCATTCCGCGGAGCAAGCGGAGTTTACGCCATGATTCCCCCCGATTATACCGCGCCGGATATCCGCGGCTATCAAAACAGAATCGGCGATTCGATAGCGAAAGCGATCGAGCGGGCGGAGGTGACTCACGTGATAAACTTAAGCAGTATCGGCGCCCATATGGGCTACGGCAGCGGCGTCGTGCTCGGGCTTCACGACCAAGAAGAGCGGTTGAACTCAATCGACGGAGCGGCGGTATTGAATCTGCGCCCCGGATTTTTCATGGAGAATTTCTTCTGGCAGATCGACACGATCAAGACCAAAGGAGTAATGGGCGCGCCGCAGCATGCAAATCTGCCGCTGCCGTTTATCGCCACCGCCGACATCGCCGACTATGCCGTGCAGCGCTTTCTCAAGCTGGATTTCACCGGCAAGACGAACCGGGAGCTGCATGGCCAGCGGGATTTGACGATGAACGAATGCGCCGCTATTCTCGGCAAAAGCATCGGCAGGCCCGATCTGAAATATGTGGAGTTTCCCTACGAAGAAACGCGGAAAGCTTTTGTGGCGATGGGGATGTCCGAAGACGCCGCGGATAAATTGGTCGAATTACAGCGCGGTTTCAACGAGGGAATCGTGCGAGCCGCCGAACCGCGCAGCGAGGCCAACACGACTACCACGTTGCTGGAGGAATTCGCCGGTCTGTTCGCCGCCGCATTTAATGGTCGATAATGGCGGTTGTCATTCAAGAACAGCCACGATCATCAATCCCTCGCGGCCGTCGTCATAAATCGGGTAGGGTATCCATTCGAATCGAAAACCAGCACGACGCAGACAATTTTCCCAGATTCTCTTCGGGAATATGCCGATTAGATGCGTTTCGTGCAATACCTCGACTTTACCGTTTTGGCGGATAATATAGAGCATTAAACATTCGAGCGTCGTATCCGCCGGGTCCGGATCCCGCTCATACTGGATAAACGTCAAGTCGATTCCATTGAGGGATCGATTGCAGTGCCAGACTGTCGGTTTCGCCGGATAATCCGAAAGCCACTCGGGCGCGGTTATGAAAACGCCACCGCTGTCCAGATGTGAAGCTGCCGTAATCAGCGTGCTCTGCAAATCGGTCTCGGTCAGCATGTAGCCTATGGCGTCATGAATGATTACGGCATCGAACTTGCGGCCGAGCCTTACGGTGCGCATGTCTCCAACGATATGTTCAACCTCGGGATTGCGTCGGCGCGAATGGGCCAGCATCTTCTCGGAAATATCGACGGCTGTTGCATTGAAATCGCCCGTGAGATGCGACAGATTATCACCGCCGCCCACTCCGAGTTCGAGAATATGGCGTTTTCCGGGGCCGAGTTTATCGCGCAACGCTTTTTTCCAGAACTGCGCCTCAAAAGCATAATCTTCCGGGGAACTCACCAGCGGCCAGAGATCGCAAAGACGATCGTAAAGAAGATAAGACGCCTGGCTCATCTTTCGTATTTATCGACTTGAATTATCCGATGCCCGCGACGATTTCAATCTTGGTGCGTTCCGCCGGACAAATCACAACCCGCCGACGCCGACGTGACCGCACCCATATTCACAACTTCATCGCAGCTTCTTTTTTAGCATTTCGGCCACTTTTCTGTCAACGAACATCTCGACTTCGCCCTCGAAGCGGGCGATATCCTTGATTAATGTCGAAGATAAATAGGCATATTTACCCCGCGGCATCAAGAAAACGGTCTCGATTTCCGGCACCAGCCGACGATTCATCAAAGCCATCTGGAACTCGTATTCGAAATCGGATACGGCGCGCAGGCCGCGGATGATGGCGGCAACCTTGTTCTGACGGGCGAAATGCGCGGTCAAACCTTTGAACGAAGTGATTTCGACATTCTCCAGACCGGCGGTCGCCTGACGCAGCATCTCAACCCTTTCTTCGGCCGTGAAGGTTATTTTTTTCGATGGATTTTCGGCCACGGCCACGATCAGCCGATCGAAAAGCATCAGAGCGCGATGAATTATATCGGTGTGACCGTTGGTCACCGGATCGAATGTGCCGGGATACAAAGCCGTTTTCATATTCATTCCTCGCTTGCGAATATATCTACAACCGTTTGCCCGAATTTCAGATTGCGCAGAAGCCGTAACCCCTCGCTGTCGAATTCCTCTCTGGCTTGATGTTCGTAAACGAACAACCCGCCTTTCGCCAATATCCCCCGCCCAAGCAGAAGCTTCACCAGTCTGTTTCCGCATTGAAGATCGTACGGCGGGTCGGCAAAGACGAGATCGAAATTCATCCCGGCCGGATTCAGCCGCGAGCCAAGGATATCGGCTCTTATGAATTCCGCCTGCGATTCTATCCCCAAAAGGGCGGCGTTTTTTCTGGCTATATCCAGACTGGTCTTCGATACGTCTATAAAGGTCGCTCTCAGCGCACCCCGTGAGATCGCCTCGATACCGAGCGAACCAGTGCCGCAAAACAGGTCGGCCACTTTTCGCCCGATAACATCATCCCCCAGCACATTGAATATCGATTCTTTCACCCGATCGAGAGTCGGCCTGAACGAAAAGCCGCGGGCTCCGCAAAGCTTTCTGCCTCCGTATCTTCCGGCAATCACCCTCAGCAATTCAGTCGCCCCACAAACAAAGGCCGGCCGCCGTGTAAAATTCGGGCGGAATCGAATGAAGAGCCCGGGAAACTTCTATCCTGTCCGACCAATCAAGCGAACCAAGGCGTCCGCCAGACGATAGGTCGCCGCCCAACAGCAGCGCCGGCCGCTCGCCTTCGATAGCATGCCCCATGACGTAATACATGCACTCATCGGCGAAATCGGAAACCTCGTACGAAATAAATCGAGCGGCAACGAAATCGTTGTCGCGGGCTGCCACGATTGCGGCTCCGGTGTTCTCGAAATAAACGACTACCGACAGTCCGCCGTCTTGCCGGGCCAGCTTAAGGATTCCATACAAAGCAACCGCCTGCGGATAAATGACCGTTTTCTTCTTCTCATCCGCTGCCGCCAAATTTTTGAACGATTCATAGATCTCGGCCGACAGGGCAAAAAACAGATTCTTCGATTTTCTGTCGTCAAAACTGTCTTTCAGCTTGACGAACCCCTTAGCGAAATTCCCCAGTTCCGAAGGCAACTGCTGCTCGGCCAGCCAATCGATAAAATCCGAGCCGAACCGTTCCACGCCCAGCTTGTCGATATTGACTATCCTGTTCAGGGAATACCGCATCGGCAGCGAAAGCAATACGAGATCGGAGTTTTCATACAGCTCCGAATGCCCCGGTCCGAGCAACTCCGGAAGAGCTTTCGCCTGCAGGCTCCGCTCGTTGCTTTCCGGAACGATCATCCTGCACTCGAAAGTGGAATCGTCGGCGGCGGCGATTGCAATCGTTGAATCGCCGATTTCAAGGCCAAGTTTTTTCAAAATTCGAGATACCGTTCTATCTGTTCAAGCTTGCCCCGGCCGATTCCCTTGACGCAAAGCAGGTCCTGCGCGCAACTGAAATAATTGCCGGAATCCCGATAGGCTATAATGCGCTGGGCCAACACCGGACCGATTCCCGGCAGTCTCAGAAGCTCGCTCTCTCCGGCCGTGTTCGGATTTATGATCAGCGGTCCTGTATCTTCGACGGCTTTCTTGACCGGACGAATCGGCTGTTCTTTTTTTGCGGCAGCCGCCGTGATTTTCGGTTTTGGTTCGCTCATCTCGGCGGCGGTCTTATCGGCCGGCGAATCGGATTTGGCCCCCCGTTCGGTCAAAACGGTCGTGTGCCGGTAACCATCGAGAAAGCCTTTCAGGTCCAGATCAAGCGCCCGCTGCTGCCTGTCGATCGCCTTCAAAACCAATCCGGCCAAAATGACGAATAGGAGCAAAAGAAGAACGCGCCTCTGGGAATAATTCAAAATCGTCATGTACGAAAAAGCTATCGTTTTCGAAAGTGAAAGTCAAGCTCATGATGGAAACCGCCGGAAATCAAAACCGCATGGTCGAACACCGGCGATTGCTCAATAGATTTTCCTGAATTTGATCCCCTGATAATATGTCTTCAATATTTGTTCCCAATTCTGGCCGGCGCGGGCCCGCCCGATCGCCCCACACTGACACATCCCCACCCCATGGCCGTTCCCTTTGCCCTCAAGCGTAAGGCTCAGAATTTCTTCGCCCTGCCGCGAGGCGAACGCATCGAATCTGGTCGAGGGGAGAATGGCTGTCGGTTGACTTTTCCGGCGCAACGCCCAGCGGATTTTATCGCATTCGATCTTGAACGTCCCCGTGCTCGTTTCGACAATCATTTCCATCATTCGCCGGCTGTGTCCGTCCTGATGAAATCGGATATCGATCAGTCTGCCGAATCCTCTTGCCGGCAATCGCCCTTGCTCGGCCAGATATTTGCCCAGATTGAAACCAAGATCGTTCAACTCAAAAGTCTCCGCCCACGAATACGATTTCGCCCAACTGCAATAAAGCGAATCATCGACCGGTTTCAGATAGTCGATTTTTTTGCCTCCCCATGCCTTTTCTCTGCCGATTGTCGAGCCGCCGCAGACGGCATGATAATAGGCGGCGATCGGCTCCTTTTTGTAAACCATCACCAGACCCTCGGTCTCCTCCACCGCCATATTGTGCAGAGGAATTTCCGCCCCCGCACCGAGATAAACCTGATCTTCGATCGTCGCTTGCAGATGTTTGCCGCCGTCCGAATACAATCTCCAGACCGCGTAGGTGCGGGCGGCCACCGCCTGTGCCTTAAGTGCCTCGAATTCGTTTTCCGCCCGCTGGCCGAGTTCCCCCGGCAGCACCCCCTTAAGGTAATCTTCCATATCGACCACATTGATAACCGCAATTTTTGCCTTATCCCGGTGGTTTTCGGGCAGGGAGACTATACTGCATTCGATCGTGCCTTTATAAATTCTGTCTCCGTAACCGAGAACGATATTGGGAAAACGCGGCCGAAAATATAATTGCGAAAGACCCCGGGCGAAAACGCCGTTTTCATCTTTTATAAGAAGCCCCGAACGGTCCGCATCGATTTCGATGACCGATGATGAATAATAGATCTCGGCGGGTTGATTTTCTCTCCATGTTTCGATTATGAATTCGCCCGGAGCGCTCAATTTCGGATTGCTCGTCTGCGCCAGTAACACCCGCACCTGCCGGTTGTAATTGATTTCCTCGGCATAGGTCCGGCCGCATATAGAAAAACAGCCCGCGGCGGCAATCAGACATGCGGACAATGTAATCAAACGGGACATATTTTCCCTAAAACGACGGCCTTCTTTGCACCCGTCACCATCGATAGATTATAGCGGTTTCCGGCTATCGCCTCATTGGCAAAAACCGCGAAACTGACGGCTTCGAGAAACTCGGCGGGAAAACCGAAATCGTCGGCGAACTTCAAATCGCATCGTATCCGATCGCCGATTTCGGCTATAAGCCGGCGGTTGCGTGCCCCGCCGCCGGTCAGAATCAAAGTGTCGAACTTCCAGCGGTTCAGTTCGACACAATCGACTATCGTCTGCACCGTAAGCGAAGTGGCCGTGGCCAAAATATCATAATCGCCGAGTCCGGCGCGGCGGCAGATGGATTCGAACCATTCGCAGAATATATCGCCGAACATCTCCCGGCCCGCCGATCTTGGGCCTTTCAGCCCGAAAAAGCGCCGCCTTATCACCTGTCGTATAACTTTCCGATCCGGCGTTCCTCTGCAGGCAAGTCGGCCGTCTCGATCATACGGCTTTCCGAACAGTTTGCCGGCGAAATAATCGATTACCATGTTTCCCGGGCCGCAATCACAACCATAAACTTTCGGTTTCGAACCTGATCGTTCGAGCACGGTGATGTTGGCGATTCCACCTATATTGAGAACCGCAATATTTCCGGAAACCTTCCCGAATAAAAGGGCATTGGCGATCGGGGTCAGCGGTGCGCCCTGCCCTCCGGCGGCGATATCGGCTATCCGAAAATCGCCCACCGCCGGTATTCCCACCGCCACGGCGATTCGCTGCGGATCGCCGAGTTGAACGGTGATTGTGGATGTCCCCCCACCCGGCATATGGCGGATTGTCTGGCCGTGCGAGCCGATTAGATCCGCCTTGATACCGAGCGTTTCGGCGGCCTCGATCATTGCCTGTGCGGCGCGGGAGAATTCATCGGCGAGGATAAGATTCAACTTTTGCCACTCGATCGCGCCGTCGAATTCCGGCTGGGCGCAGCGCCTGATCAATTCCGGAATTCCTTTCCGGAACCGAAATTTCCTTCCGAAAATCAGCTTGACCCGGCAACCATGACCGCTGCCGTCTATCCGAACCAACGCGGCGTCGATACCATCCGCCGACGTCCCGCTGTTCAACCCGATAATATATTTGCGTTTTTTACTTATCAGACCCGACAGCCAATGCTTTGGTGACACGCCCAATTCTTTCCATCGCTTTCTCATGCCCCGATTTCACGAGCCTTTCGATATTGTCCTGAAGGTATTTCACCGTGGCGGGATAGCGCTGATTGTCATGGCATATCAGGGCCATATCATGCCCGGCGCACAGCGCCTCGAGAACCAGCTCCTCAAGCGGTCTGAGCGATCGAACCGCCCCCATGGACAGATCGTCGGTCAGCAAAACACCCTCGAAACCGAGATTCCTGGCCAGATCGCAAACCCGCGGAGAAAAGGTCGCCAGCCGGTCATCGATGGCGGTAATCAGGATATGGGTCGTCATCATGAACTCGACACCTTCGGCGATAGCGATTCTGAACGGAACGAGGTCATTCGCTTCGATTCTTTCCCGTGGCACGCAGGAAACCGCCACCTGCAGGTGAGGATCATTTGCGGCCGATCCAAGTCCGGGAAAATGTTTGAGACAGCAGGCAATTCCGCAGGCGGCGAACGCCCGACAAAAGCGGCGGCAATACTCGGCGACAGCGCCGGCATCCCCCGGAAAGGTGCGGCCGCTCAGCGCCGGATTCGTCGGATCATAGGTCAGGTCGGCCACCGGCGCCAGATTCAGATTTATGCCCGATTCCCTCATCCGGGCGCCCACGGCGGCGATATCTTTATCCAATCTGTCGAAATCGTCACGGTATAACGCCGCTTCATCGATATTCCCCAGATAATTTTTCAATCGTTGGACCCGGCCTCCCTCGAAATCGACGGCGATCAGCGGCGGCAATTTGAATCGTCTCTTGATTTCCGCCAGAATTTCGAGAGACCGGGATCCGCCGCGGGCATTGCGATCAAAGAGGATTATTCCACCGAATTCGTATTCGGAAAACAGCTCTATTTCGGTGGGAGTCAGTCGGTCGGCTTCCAACCCGATTATCAGCCGCAAAGAGGGATTCACCGATTAATTCTTCTCCATAACCGCTTCACGGGAGAAATCGGAAACCATGCAGACTTTATTTCGGCCGTGGTTCTTGGCCAGATAAAGAGCCTTGTCGACCTTTTCCAGCAACTGGGTCGCCGACAAGCTGCCGTTTGGATAAACCGCTATGCCGATTGATATTGTAACCTTTATATGACGCTGTCCTTGAGAGTTCGAGAAAAACGATTGGTCGATCTGCCCGCGGATCCGCTCGGCGATCATGCGGGCGTTATCGGCATCGGTCTGGGGCAGGATAATCATGAACTCCTCGCCGCCGTAACGGGCCACGATATCGACGTCTCGCACCGCCTGCTTGATAACCGCGGCGATCTCCTGAAGCACGATATTTCCGGTCTGGTGTCCATGCGAATCGTTCAGCTCTTTGAAATGATCGATATCGAGCATCAAAAGCGACATTTTCTGGTGATACCTATCGGCCCGCCTCATTTCATCGGATAATTTACTGCGGAAATAGCGGTAATTGAACAGGCCGGTCAGTTCGTCGATAATCGTCAGATCCTGCATTTTCTTGTGCATTTTGGCGTTGTCTATGGCGATCGCCGTCGAATTGGCGAAAATGATCAGACTGCGCCGGTCTTTCTCGCTGATATCGCCGTGGGGCGGAGCCTCGACCTGTAGAATTCCGAGCAATTTGCCGTGGGAAATCAGCGGCAGCTCAAGATCAAACGGTCTTTTCCTGGCCACCAATTTCCCCCTTTCGCTTCCTATCAAACTCAGCTCGGCGGGCAGAAAATCCGAAACGACCAGAGGCGGATTATACAGCGTCTTCTTGCCCGACTGAAGTTCGGCGTGCAGATTCAGATTCTTGCTACCTGAATCAAGCAGAAGGATAGCGCATTTTCTGACCCTTAAAAGCTTATCGGCGATCTCCAGCACCTGCTCGAAAAGCTGTTCCAAATCGACAATCGCCGACAAAACCTTGGTCGTCTCGTACATATTTTCCAGCAACACCTGAGACGATTCGAGTTCCCAGGTGCGTTCATTGAGCGTATCCAGCGTCTTAAGTAATCTCTTCTCCGATGCTTTCATATGATGCGCCACCAGATAACCGATACCTCCCAGAAGCCATATATAGAACACCCGCATCAAAATTGTCAAAAGCATTTCCCGGCCGAAAGGAACGACCGCCGCCACCATATAGCTCAGCGAAAACAAAAACGCCACCGTGGCCACTTTTTTGGCGGTCATATAGACCGACAGAAGACCGACCATCACATAATATCCAAGGAACAATTCGCTGCCGGCGCCGCCATCGAGCATTATGGCCAAAGTCAGAAAAATCGTATCGAAACCGAACAGCGAAAAAAGAATCCCCTCGCTTTTCAGGGCGGTCTTGCCGTTGAGCATGAACATTATCAAATTGACGATGATGTAGCCGGAAAACAGCAGGGAAAATTCCTGGAGATTTCCGTGGCGGTGCCAGCCCGCATAAACATATACCGCCGCCAGGGACACGAATACGCCCTTGGCGGCCCAATAGATTTTCTCTATTTTACCGCCGAATTTCATTTTATGCCAATATGCTCTTATATTTATATCGACACCACCCGGGCGAATTTAAGCCGCTCTCCGGAAAATATGAAATGGAAAGACCGTTTCAGACGACTTGCCGCCCGACCCGCATTCGGCCGCGCCCTATTGACACGAGCGGCCGAAAAGAGTATAATTTTTCATGGAGCGGCGATATGGAAAATAGGTCGGTGCACCCCACCGCCAGCCAAACTGAGTACAGGCCGCTGATCATTCTGCTGCTCGTTCCAGTTTTGTTGACCTGCTTAAGATATTACGGATGGGACGATTATTATGTGCACATGACGGGCGACTCGGAATCGGTTTGCCCGCAATATTATTTTTTCATTTCTTCGTTTTTGCTGTTGGGGATAATACCCGCTTTGATCTGGCGATTCGGTTTTCGTCAATCGTTGGAGGAAATGGGGCTTGGCCCGGGCGACCTTTCTTACGGGCTTAAGATAGCGGCGGCGGGAGTGCCTTTGATGATCTTCCTATCATATTTTTCGGCAGGAAACGCCGAATTCACCGCCGAATACCCCCTTTTCCGTGGACTTGTAGACGATCGGGCCGGCATCATCCCTTACTTTGTTCTCTATGGCCTTTACTATATCGGCTGGGAGGCGTTCTTCAGGGGGTTCATGCTGTTCGGGCTGAGAAGCCGTTTCGGCGATGCGGCGGCCATATTGATTCAGACCATTCCATCCTGTCTTATGCACATAGGCAAGCCCAAGGCGGAGATTTTCGCCTCGATCGTCGCCGGAATAGCGTTCGGCGCCATCGTGCTGCGTTGCCGCTCGATCTGGCCGATTTTCCTATGCCACTGGTGTTTGGGAGTGTCGCTCGATATATTCATAATCAGGGGAGGGCCGCAATGAAGGGCCGCATTTTCGAAACCGCATCTCCGGTGGATGTTCTGATAATCGGTTATTCATTTTTCATGATAATCCTGATAACCGTCTTCGGCGGCCATCTGAACGACCGCCAGACCATTTATTTCGCCTATGCCGCCTGTATCGCCGCTGCGGCTCTTTTCATTTTTTTGAAATCAACCCTGAATTACCGCATCATCGAATATCTTTCTCTGATATATCCCCTGACCCTACTGATAATTTTCTATGAAATATCCGGCTATCACATTCATCTGTTTTTCCCCGGGTTTTTCGATCGGATTCTGGTCGGATTCGAAAACCTGATTTTCCCGGTTCATCCGACCGTCTGGTTTCAGCGTTGGAATCATCCTCTGATCACCGAATGGATGATGTTCGGATATTCGTTTTATCTATTGCTTCTGCCGATAACGGTGAGCTGGCTGTATTTTCGGAAAAAGAAGACCCAGTCGCATCATTTACTGTTGAGTCTGATAATCGCTTTTTTTATCTGCTATATCGGCTTTTTCCTCTTCCCGATCGAGGGGCCGCGTTATTATCTGCATAACCTCTATACGGTCAAATTCACCGGCTATTTTTTCAAATCGATCACCGATTTGATCGAGGGCGAGGCGATGCTTCACGGCGGCTGCTTCCCCTCGGCGCACTGCGCAGCGGCCACGGTCATGCTCCTTTTGTCGTTCAGATACGATAAGCTGTTGTTTGCCTGGACGGCGCCGATAATCATCACCCTTTTCACGGCGACCGTTTATGGAAGGTATCACTATCCTTCGGATTTCGCCGCCGGCTTCGTCGTCGGCGCAGCGGCGATCCGTCTGGCAACGGCGCTGCAGAATTACTGGGACAAGAAAATCAAGCGAAACAGCGGAACAATCGCTTTCGCGCAAAGCGAAACCGGTCTTTCCCGACCGGAAGCCGACACATTGGCCAAACGACCTTAAGCGTCAAAACGCCCGGAAAATCGTCACGATTTATCGATCAGAGTTAGATATGCCCCGATATCATAGCCGGCCATCCTGGCCGAATCTATAAGCAATGCGGCGTCGTCCAGCAGCCGGTGAAGCTCGATTATCGAGGGGCTCCCGCCGGAATAGATTCGCACGGCCTCCAGCAGAAAAATCAGGCACAGCAGAGACTCCAAACGTTCCTTGTTGAGCCATAATCTTCCATCATACTCGTTGATCAGAAGATATTCCTGCGCCCGCCTATCGGCCAACAGGCCGCTTATCAAGGTTTTTCCATCGGAACGGGGGTGGCGACCCACCATACCGGAATGGCCGATCAAAAGCCGCAGCAATTCCCCATGGCTTTTGCTTTCATATTCTCCGATCCCCTGTTCGACAAGCGAACTCGCCAATTTATCAGCCAATTTCCATTCATCTATCAAGGACAAAACAGCGGATCGAGGCAGGGTATCATCTTTCAGCCCGGCCAGATTTCCTACCGCCTTTATCGCAAAAAAGGCCAATCCGAGCGGCAGCAAAGGTTCATTCAGTCTTTCGAGATGTTCCAGCAACGGATCGACTTCGGCATGGCAAACCGCATTCCCGGAGGTGGTTACCAGTTTATGATAAACGGCGAATTCGGCCCAAGAGGATTCGCCCGCTTCCGGGCGTTCCGCCTCTATCCCCATAAAATCGGCCGCCGCCCGACAAAAGGCGGTAAATTTCGCCCGACATTCGCTCAACGCAACTTGAGTATTTTCGGCAAGAGATTCGATGTTCTCCTTTTTCAACAGGTCCGAAAATGGCTCTATAACCGCGCCATAACGAAGCTCATGCAGTGCGGCGGTCGCATCCGGAACGCCGGCGCCGCCGAGTCGGTCGCAAAGCCGTCGGACCGAACCATCGATGTCCCGAACCTCCCGAAAATCGAGAAAAGCGTTGTATTGGTATCCGCGCAGGACGGCGAACAACCCTTTATCGGCGATCTCCATGTTGTCCCGGATATATTCAAGGCCCGATTCATAATCTTTGAAAATGGTGAAATATCCGGGTTCGGTTCTTATCCCGAGGGCATCGGCAAGGGTTTTGCGGACCAAAATCTTGTTGTCGGCATCTCCCTTGTTGATTGCAGTGGATAGTTTGATCGTGCCGCGGGTCGAATTATAGGAATTATTATAGATAATTATGGCTTTCTCCTCGCCAACCATGTTCGAATAAGCGAAAACGTTTTCGTCGACCCATCCCTCGGGAGTTACGAAATCGTAAAAAGCGAAATTCTCCGCGCCGCTGAACAACCTTCTTCGGCGCATTAGCGGAAAAACCTTCTGCTCATGCAATTTCACCATCTGCCAGTTGATCGGTTCGTCCCAGTAGGCGCGGCCGTACTCCATCCCGTATTTCTCCCGGAATCCCTCGATTTGGCCATGACCGAACATCGGTAAACCCGGCATGGTCACCATCATCACCGCAATACCGTAGTATTTGTCGCCGTCGCCGAACTGGGCGATCGCCGTTTCCTCGTCGGGATTGTTCATGAAATTGACGAAACGCTTGAGCACCTCCGGACTGAATTCGAGCACGTTCTTGACCGTCTGCCGGTATTTGCTGTTTTCCTCCATCTTGAGCATGTTCATGAAGGCGCTGTTGTAAACTCGATGCATCCCGAGCGTGCGCACGAAATACCCCTCCATGAGCCAAAACGCCTCGGCCAGAAGTAGGGTATCGGGCGCCTCGGCGGTAACTCTATCGACGACTTCACGCCAGAATTCCATCGGCATGGCCGCCTCGAACTGTTCCCGCGTCAGGCCGTGTTCCGCCCGCGATGGAATCGCTCCCCCCTCGCCCGGCCGGGGAAACCACAACCGCTGATAATGGCGTTTGGCCAGCGTCATAGCCGCATCGAATCGGACTATCGGAAATTTCCGGGCGACGTGGATAATGGTGTTGATTACCGCCTCGCGCACCTCCGGATTCAGAAAATTGAGCTGAGCGGTGTCGTTCCAAGGCATGCTGGTGCCGTCGTTGCCATGATAAATATACCTAACCTCGCCGGTCAATTTGTCGGTGCGCTTGAAAACCACCGCGGCGTCGCGTCTGTCCCAGTAGCCGTCCTCAATCTGAATCATCACCCGCCCATCGTCCGAAAGATCCCGGCCGCTGAAACGGTAATTGGGATACGGCGGAAACGGCAACTGAATGAACCAATCGGGATGCTCGATGATCCAACGGGAATATATTCCGGTATGGTTGGGCACCATGTCGCTGGCCAGCCTGATACCCCTTTGCCAAGCCCGGCTTTTCAAATTTGCATAAGCCTCTTCACCGCCCAAATCGGCCGCTATGGTATAGTCGAAAAGCGAGTAAGCCGAGGCCATGGCCTCGGGATTGCCCGTCGCCTGTTTTATTTTTTGCGACGCCGGCGATCTTTCCCAGATGCCGATCAGCCATAAGCCGGTGAATCCCCAACGGGCGAGTTGGTCGAGTTCCTCGTCCGGAATATCGCTTAAAATGCGACAGTGACGATTGTATCTGCGCGACAGTTGATAGAGCCAGACATGAATCGACTTGGCGATCATGACTACATTCGACATCCAGTCGGCGTCATGGCTGAATCGGGCCGGCTCATGGATGCCGTAGTCGGCGCCGTAAGCCGATTTGAGAAAATCGAGGATCTCTATTCGGCCTGCGCCCAAACCGCGAAGACGTTTTTCCTCGCTCAATATATCCTTGGCCAGAAGGATCCGTTCGAGCAGCTCGTCGGGCAGAAATGAGGCCCAGTTGTCATAGATGAATTTGAGCTGACAATCGAGCGAATCCGGACAGGCGTTGATAGGTTCGAGAAGACAATCGAACAGCGGCTTGCCCAGCGGATTGAAAATCGGCCCTGCGGCTAAATACTCCTTGTCATGGGCGATGATTTCCTCATAGCGCGATTTTTCGCGCAACGGCGAATCATCGAAAAGCCGAATCGCAAAACGGAAAGCCGGGTTTACATTGGCCAGATGCAGAAGAATCAGCTCGGCGGCGAAAACATCGCGATTGGAACCGGCCTCACCCCCCTGCCTGATATACTGCCTGCTCTCGATCGAATCGAAAAGCAGCGCTTTCGGCGGAAAAGCCTCCATCAATTCGATGGCCGCCTCATCATGCTCGATATTCAGCCTCGCTTCCAACGCCTGCCTCAAACTTGCGAAAATGCCGGGATTCTGCACCTGAGCGAACAGGTAAATCAGATATCGAAATACGTCCCAGATCGTGGCCACCGAAAAAAGCTGACCGGCATAGATAGGAGAAATGTCGTTGCGACGGAGCCGGCGCAGCTCATTTATATTGTCGCTCAAAAGCCGGATATTGTAGGCAAGATGCCTGCGGTGGGCTTCCTCGCCCGCGGCCATCAAAACCCGCCTGTCCAACTCGTCGGTTATATCGCGGCCGAGCAACAAGCCGAACGGGAAATGTCGATGCAGTATATTATCGAGCAGCGTTTTATCGATAGTCTTGCTCATGGGCGCTAATTAATATAATCGGGCGGGATAATCAAGAGGTTAAGGCGTGATTGCCGGGCGGCGGATTATTCCGGCATAGAAACGACGGCCGAAAATTTCGATTGCACATGTAATTGTCGGGTGGTATTATTAATTGTCCGGCGATAATGCGACTGAGGTCGTCGGGTTCGCCGGGCTATAGTTCGATGCGCCCATAGCTCAACTGGATAGAGCGTCTGACTACGGATCAGAAGGTTGGGGGTTCAACTCCTCCTGGGCGTATTTTTTTATTGCCGAACCGAATCGACAATCAAAACCGCAACGGTGGGCAACAGCGCATTCAGCGCTTTCAGCCTTTCAGCGCGATGACATCGCCGGCGGAGGACCATCAGAAAAACATCGAATGTAGATGAAATATTGGAGCCAATGAGGGAATCGGTACTGTGCAGCCAAAGTGATAATTGAAAAGCAAGTGGCAAACTGGCTTCATTGAAACGTTGCTATCTATTGCTCAAACAGCCTGATTCAGTATGAACACTATCGATGACTTTTTTAGTCAGTTTGCCACAAGCCTTTGTTTTGCTTCAATCGAAAGAAGCGGCGATCGGCATCAACCTACTTCAATAATGTCATCCTTTTCGTTTCCGTAAATTCTCCTGCCTTTATGCGGTAGAAGTACATCCCGGATGGCTGTCCATCGGCATTCCACCTCACCGTCCGATAGCCGGCCTTCTGATACTCATTTACGAGCGTGAGAATCTTTTTGCCAAGCAGGTCATACACCTCGATAAGCACATCGGCATCTTCGGCTAATTCGTAGTTGATCGTAACCGCCGAGTTGAATGGATTGGGATAAGCTTGGGAGAGCGCAAATTCAGTCGGGATAATATCTTCCTGCTCCACGATAGGCGTTTGCGGTCTAATCCTGATATAGAAGTTGCCGCTGTTGGCGTTGTTGCACCAAACCACCACGCCATACCAGTCTCCGGTAGTAGCGGTGTAGTCGAAGCTCTCATCGGCTCCTTCTCCACCGGCATCGGCGTACGCCTCCGCTGCTGCGACGCTTGCGTAGTAGGCGGCGCCGTTGGACTTGAATAGGGCCATACCCAAGTCTATGGAACCACTGGTGATGTCAAGGATATATCTGAAAGCTTCCCCGGCATACAAATACATATCCCAGATGTGAACCACGTGGTTTGACGGCCAACTGAAACTGCCGTTGTCTGCCGGCGCGTTCAGAATATCGTCATCGTTCTCGTATTCCACCCAACAGTTGCCGGAACCGGAGTATTGGTCAACCCTGACTCCCTCCCAACCGATTGAAGAATGGTTATAATCGGCCACCACAAAGTCGACGGGAGAAACACCAATAGAATAAGCCGCTATGTTCTGAAAAAGGGTGTCGGTATACAGGTATATGTCCCAATCCGATCCGGAAGCCGACCTCACCCCAGACACAGCCCAGTAAGGTGTGGTTTGATTGTACTTGTAATGTCCCAGATCGATGGAATTTTCCACCGGCTCGTCGTCGTTTAGAAGAACAAGAGCAGGTGGCTCTTGAATCCTGATATAGAAGCTGCCGCTGCTGGCGTTGTTGCACCAAACAACCAAGCCATACCAGTCATTGGTGGAAGCGGTATAGATGAAGCTCTCATCAGCTCCTTCTCCACCGGCATCGGCATATACCTGCGCTGCCGACCTGCCGGCGTAGTAGGCGGCGCCGTTGGACTTGAATAGGGCCATACCCAAGTCTATGGAACCACTGGTGATGTCAAGAGTGTACCTGAAAGTATCCCCGGCAACCAAATACACATCCCACATATGAACCACATGATTTGCCGGCCAACTGAAACTGCCGTTGTGTCCCGGCACGGTCAGAACGTCGGCATCGTCCTCGTACTCCACCCGACAGTTGCCGGAACCGGAGTAATGGTCAACCCTGACTCCCTCCCAACCGATTGAAGAATGGTTATAATCGGCCACCACAAAGTCCACCCCAGATGTCCTGGTAGAATATGCCACCTCGTTCTGAAAAAGAGTGTCAGTATACAGGAATATGTCCCAGTCCGACCCGGCAGCCGACCTTACTCCAGAGACAGCCCAGTAAATCCTATTCTGATTGTACTTGTAATATTGAGGATCTATGGAATTGTCCACCGGCTCGTCATCGTTGAGGCTAACCAATGGCTCCCCTATTCTAATATTGAAGATGCCGCTGCTGGCGTTGTTGCACCAAACAACCAAACCATACCAGTCATTGGTGGAAGCGGTATAGATGAAGCTCTCATCGGCTCCTTCTCCCCCGGCATCGGCATATACCTGCGCTGCCGACCTGCCGGCGTAGTAGCCGCCGCCGTTGGACTTGAATAAGGCCATGCCTAAATCTATGGAGCCACTGGTGATATCAAGAGTGAACCTGAAAGTCTCACCGGCAAGCAAATACACATTCCAGATATGAGCCACATGGTTTGACGGCCAACCGAAACTGCCATAGTATCCCGGCGGGTCCAGAGCATCGATATCGTCCTCGTACTCCACCCGACAGTCACCAGAGCCGGAGTACCGGTCAATCTTGACTCCCTCCCAACCGATTGGCGAATGGTTGTAATCAGCCACCACAAAGTCCACCCCAGATGTCCTATTAGAAGAAGCCACTTGGTTTTGAAAAAGAGTGTCGGTATATAGGTATATGTCCCAGTCCGATCCGGAAGCCGACCTCACCCCAGCCACAGCCCAGTAATTCCTAACCTGATTATACTTGTAGTATTGAGGATCGGTGGAATTGCTTACCGGCTCGTCGTCGTTCAGGGTAACCAATGGTTCCCTTACTCTGATATAGAAGTTGCCGCTGTTGGTGTTGTTGCACCAAACAACCAAGCCATACCAGTCACTGGTGGGAGCGGTGTAGTTTAAGGCCTCATCGACTCCGTTTCCCCCAGTATCGACGATTGCATTCGCGACCGCCCTGGGAGCGTAGAAGGCGGCGCCGTCGGACCTGAACAGGGCCATGCCCAAGTCTATGGAACCACTGGTGATGTCGAGGGTAAAATATAAAGTTTGCCCAGCCTCCAAATACATATCCCAGATATGAACCACATGATTTGACAGCCAACTGAAACTGCCGTTGTCTCCCGGCACGTTCAGAACATCGTTATCGTCCTCGTACTCCACCCGACAGTCACCGGAGCCGGAGTACCGGTCAATCTTGACTCCCTCCCAACCGATTGGCGAATGGTTATAATCAGCCACCACAAAGTCCACCCCAGACGGTCTGGCGGAACCAGCCACCTCGTTCTGAAAAAGGGTATCGGTATATAGGTATATATCCCAGTCCGATCCGGAAGCCGACCTCACCCCAGCCACAGCCCAGTAATTCCTAACCTGATTATACTTGTAGTATTGAGGATCGGTGGAATTGCTCACCGGTTCGTCGTCGTTCAGGGTTATTGCCGCGGCACATAGTGAGGGAACGACTAACAGTATTATTATGCCATAGATTATTCTTGACATCACTTACCCCCAGGATTGGCGGTTTTTCTTGCAGTAAGTTTGATTTTTTCCTGGTCGGTCAAGCCTTGGTACGGCACACCTTCCCCAAAGTCGGTCGAAAGATCGGGGCCTTTGACCCGCGTGTCTATGGCATCAGTCTTGAGGTGACTCACCAGCTTATCTTTCTCCTGAGCGGTCAGGCCTTGGTAAGGCGCACCTGCTCCAAGGTCGGTCGATAAATCGGAGCCTTTGATATGAGAGGCTTCGGCATCCGTCTTGCAGTTAGTCGCCAGCTTATCCTTCTCCTGAGCGGTCAAGCCTTGGTAAGGCATACCTGCTCCAAAATCGGTCGCCAGCTCAGGGCCTTTGATTTGCGTGTTTATGGCATCCGTCCCGAGGTGAGTCACCAGCTTATTTTTTTCCTGAGCAGTCAGACCTTGGTACGGTTTGCCTGCTCCAAGGTCGGTCGCCAGCTCAGGGCTTTTGACCTGCGTGCCTATGGCTTCAACTCTTGGCAGGATTGTGTTGATATGATCTTCCGCCGATATCGGCCGGATAGCCAATAAAGCTATGCCAACGAGTGCAATCATTTTGAAAGACAAATTTAACTCCTGTTGTTAAGCATTTATAGTTAAACCCCATTTTCACCTGATAAAAAAATAGTAAATCTGCTATCCATTGGCCTCCTTTCGGCTATCCGGTGCTTGCGACTCTGCTGGGATTTCACCTTCGCCGCAATTGGAAATTATTAGGGTAGCGAAATCAATTAAAAAATTATATGATTTTTTATAAGCCGCGTATCATAGATAATCATCCCTGTTGGTTCCAAAATTAATAGCATTAGTTTATTTAAAATATAAACGTCCATCGTGGTGTTGTCAAGCTATTTTAGCGTTTTCGTGGCAAAGCGCTTGCTAGTTTCGGCCCAAACCTATATATACCAACCTCGCATCAAGCCTGCTTTATTGATGCATTGGGCTTTCTTAATGTAATTGTCGAGGATGAAGGCTTTTGAAAACCTTTTGATTTCAGCAAAACGGAAAACAAACCCGCGTAATTCGCTGCGGAACAATAAAGACCAATACCGCCCCTACCGGCCGTTGCTTTCCCCGACCGCCGAACGAAACTCTTCCAATATGATTTTCCGCCACCTGTCTGAATTCCTGTTCCCGGCTTGCTGCGCCGATTTTTCGGCCTGATAGACGTTGCCCAAATAATAACGTTGAAGCAGAAACAAAAGCGACAACGAACCGCCCGCGTAGTTTTCATCGATCAATAGGCTCGTCGTCAGATAGCCAACAGCGCCATTGAGCGCCAGAGCATTCAACGCTTTCAGCCATTCGCCGCAATACGCCTGTCCCAGCCCCGGCAGAATAACCGACAAAGCGGCCGCCAGCGACGGCGACCTGTTTTCCGACCGGCCGGCCGCCGCCAGAAGCGAGTCGAGAACGTTTGACTCCACGCCGGACAGTTCAACGTATTTGCGCCACGAATCTGATGCGGCAGCCCAAGTTCCAGCGCTTATTTCGGCCAGCAGTTTAAGACCGGCCGCCCGCGTCCGCTGGTTCGGGCGGTGCGCCACCCTTTCGATTTTGCCAATCTCCGCCGCTGCCGAATCGATCCTGCCGAAAGCGATAAGCGCCGCCGTCCGGTCAAGCCGTCGTTCGATTTCCATGCTGTCATCTTGGGCGAGAGCGATTGCTCTGTCGAAATGCCTCAATGCTTTCCCGGGTCGATTCATCCTCGCATAGCAAATACCGATTTTCGAATGCGCTTCGCTGGCTGCGGCGCTGTCGCCGGAAAAGAAAATGAGGCGATAATATTCAGTCACCGCTTCATCGTAAAAGCCGGCCCGGTAGAGCGAATCGGCCAGCTCTGATCGGCAATTGCCCGAAAGTGCAGCCGCGAAAACGACAATCGCCGCAAACGCGCATCTACGGCAGATCGATTTCAACCTGTATTCCCTGACTGACTTTTCGGATTATGATCTGATTGCGCAAACGAGCGGCGACGCTCGAACCGTATATATTGGCCGCATAAAACGTTCCCGCCGCCGCCCCGAAAATGATCCCCCGAACCGATTTCGAACCGTCGTCATGGAAACCATCATAGGCCTGCCAGCCGGCCAACCCGATAAGCAACAGCGAATAGAGGCCATCCATTGTCCGCCCGCAATAGATTTTGCCCGCCCCCGGCAGAATCGCCGAAAGAACCGCCGCAGTCGTCGGATTCTTGAAAGGCACGGTATCGGCAAGCGGAATCTTCAAGTAAAGTTCGGCTGACAGTCTTTCATAAGGTCCGCAGGGATAAGAGGGATTCACGGATACATGGCCGCTATCCGATGAAACATCAGCCCAGATTCTGGCGCTGTCATAAAGCCCGAGATTGACGTAATTGAGGGCCACGATAAGTCTTTTCAGCGGCCGGCAGGCTTCGCTTTCGGCCAGCGCAAGTTTTATCGATTCATTATAATTGCCCCGATAATACTCGATTATCGATCCATAAATACCGAGCCGTGGGGCGAAAATCGAATTCCGATATTTGTCCGTGAAAGACTCGATGATACTTTGCGCTCTTGGGTAATCGCCGCCGCGCAACGCCGCTTTGGCCATCAAATAACAAACCGAATCGGCATCGGCGGCTGCAGGCGCAAGAAAAAGGTAACGCTGAAACTCACCGGCCGCCCGCAGAAATTCGCCCTCATTGTAGAGATATTCGGCGAATCTCAATACCTGATCCGGATCGAATCGAAAATTTTCGGTTTCTCCGGCGAAGACCAAACCGGCGAGGCCGTAAATACAAATCAGACAAAGCGGATATATGCTACCGATCGTTCTTGAAGTCATACTGTTCCGGGCGATCGAGCAACCTGCCATAGGCGCCTTGACCGTAGATCGCGAATTCGCCGCGCCCATAGCGATTCGACCAAAGGTGGCATCGTTGGATCCGATCCGCGGCCGACAATATTCCTTTGAACAAACCGTATCTTTCAATCGAGGCGGCGGCGAATCGCGAGCAGGACGGTTCGAAATTGCATAACGGCAGATCGCCGGAAGATACAGTAAGTTGATATAATCTGATCAATCCCTTGGCAACCAGCGCCAATTCCGATGATTCATTTGCGAAAACAGGAGTCTTTTCCGTGCCCTCGGCCGGTTCTTTTGAGGATAAAATTAAATCGAAATCGTCCTGAATATCGCCAGCCCAAGCTGCCGCGGCGCAATAGACAACGTTCAGCGTGAGAAGAATATGCAGAACCGGGCGAAAACGACCATTAATTCGGCTTTGAAACATATGCTTCTTCCGGCCGCAAAACGGCCGCACCCGATCGGAATGCGGCCGCAAAGTCGATTTCTATCCAGACTTATCGGCGGTTGTCCGATTCAAAGACCACACCCGAACCTGTATCTAAATCTAAAAGAGACATCCGCCGCTCATACAGCCCCGTTTCTCGCCCTGTTCGAATTTGCGGGAGATCCCGATTGAAATACCGATTTGCTGCGACGAGCCGGGGGAATCAGGTCCGAAAGCGTCGGAAAACAGGATCGTATATTTGGCCTCGACCGTGAACCGAAAATCATAGGATTGAAAAGCATAAAGCCCGCCGGCCAAATGAAGCGCCATCGCCTGATCGCTTTCTATATATGTAGCATCTCCTTCGGCGTAATAACCTTCAAGCTGAGACCTGCCGATGAAATGGAAACCGATCCCTCCGCCTACGAACGGCGTAAAATCGCTTTCACGGCTGAAAATATAACGCATGCCGATATCCCATGGGACGATGCTTATCCTGACGCGGTCGCTTATCACGCCGCCGTAAAATGTATCGGGCTGAGCGCTTCCCCAGCTTACGCCGATTGAATTGTCGATGACGAATTGGCCGGCCTCGTAACGTAGCACCCATGCCAGAGTCTTGAGATTAGAGACATCGGCATATGATTTTCCGAAAGGAAAGCCGAATCCGAAAGAGGCGCCGGAGGTAATATAGGCTTTCTTGCGGCGCGGCTCGGCCGCCTCCTGCTCGGTAACGGCGAATCGGCCGACCTCGGTTTCTATTTTCCGACGCGAGGCCACGGCCCTTGCCAGCCGGGCCAACGAGGCATCGAGATCGTTGACAGACGCTGCGGAAAAGCGATCGGAAAAGACAACCGATTTCTCGATTACCCCCACAAGCTGCACTTCAGTCGTTATTTTCTCGCCCAGCCGGACAAGAACGCCGAGCACAGCATATCTGACGCCGGCGGCATAGCCGAGATCGGCGGCGCAAGCGACATTATCGCAGGAATAATCGGTAATGCCCCGCGCCGACAGCCTCGACTCCATCTCGCCTTTTGATAAAACGATGAAATCACCTCTTGCATTCAGCTCGGCTCTGAATACTTGGGTAGCCGCCGCCAGCGTCTGGTTATCGAGGCCCATGCCGGTGAATTCAAAGACGCAGACCGGATCCGCAGCAATCGCCGAAACCGCCGCAATCAATAGCACCACGCCGGCCAATCTTGCCCTGCCTGCCATCATTCCTCCTTTTGAACATATTCTCTCGACTATTAATGCTATCCACTATAAAAGATGTCAATCCATATTTTGGGATAAAGGTATTGCCGGTTGCATTCTATTTATTTGACTAAATCGGAAAAAAGAATATAATATTATCGATTAAATATAATCTTCCGAGTCGAATTCGGCTTTTGCAAATGCCGAAAGGTTATGCTGAAAATCGAAAATATCGATGATTAAATTACCATGGATGGGAGCAGCGGATGAAATTCGTATGGGCGGTTTTTTTGTCGATTGTGTTGCTTTCTGCGGCGACAGCGCAGGCAGCCATCGACCCGGAACTGATCAAATCATCCCGGGAATCCTTCAAATCAGCCTACCCCGGGGCGCAATTTTTTCACGAGGATAACGGCCGGCTGTCCCGTATATACGGCAGACCGTTCGGCGGCGGCGGCGATCCGCTCGATGCCGCTGAAAGGTTCAAGTCCAATTATGCCGCCATGTTCGGCCTTGGACCTGATGAATTGGTTCAGGTAAGCGCTTTCAATCCAGAATTGAAGATGCAGGGCTTGATGTATGACCCGCAGATCGGCGAACCCAGATTCGTTCTTGTTTATTATTCGCAGATAAAAAACGGCTTGCCGGTTTATGACGCCGAATTGCGCCTGCTTATCCTCAACCAGCCGGGCTATCCGATCGTCATGGCGGTGGTTGCATTGAAAGACTTGTCGCAATTCGAACCCGATCCGACCGTCCTGACGGCCGACCCGCTGGCGGTCCGCTCGTCGTTCGTATCGCAGATACCCGAAATGCCGAACCTCGGCGAACCGCGGTTGGTGATTTGGGCCGGCACCCCAGATGAAACCGCCAAGCCGAGGGTGGCGGTCGAGTTCGTGGCTTGGGACAGTCAACCTGCCACGCAAAAGAAACGTTTCTTGATCGATGCCGCCACGCTCGAAAAATTGCATGAAGAGAATCTTGTAATCGATATCAACATATCAGGTCAGGTCAATGGATTGGCTACGGAAAACTTCAAGGCCGAACAGTGCGGCAACGAAATCACCACGCCGATGCGACACGCTTACGTGCGCATCCAAAACGCCGATTCGGCCATAGCCGACACCAACGGTTATTTTACCATAAACAATCCCGGCAGCTCGCCGGTTACGGTCCTCTCCCCTATCCGCGGCCGCTGGTTTCGGGTTTACAATCGGGCCGGCAGCACTACCGAACTATCGCAGAGCGTGACGCCTCCCGGACCGGCCAATTTCCTGCATAACGCCGGCAACACCGAGTTCACCCGGGCCGAGGTGAACGGCTACTATCACGCCAATATCGTACGCGATTTCACGCTTCGCTTCAATCCCACTTATCCAACCATCCATAATCAGATCAATTTCCCGGTCTATGTCAATGAAACCGGCGGCTATTGCCCCGGCAACGCTTGGTACGACGGCGCTTCGATCACTTTTTGTCAATCGGGAAGCGGTTATCCCAACACGGCCTTTTCGACCATAGTCCATCACGAATACGGGCATCATCTGGTGCAGATGGCAGGCAGCGGCCAAGGACAATACGGCGAGGGGATGGGCGATGTCATGGGGCTTCTCATCACCGACGACCCGGGGGCGGCTTGGGGATTTTACGGGCCATGCAATCAGGCGTTAAGAAGCGCCGACAACACCCTGCAATACCCTTGCAGCGGCGAAATCCATTATTGCGGACAACTCCTTTCGGGCTGCGTCTGGAGCACGCGCAACGCTTTGGCGGCGTCTTACCCGACGACCTATATGTCGATTCTCGCCGATCTGGCCATAAACGCGATGCTTCTGCACACGGGAGACCTGATAACGCCGAGCATCACCGTCGATTACCTGACGCTTGACGATAATGACGGCAATATCTACAACGGTACGCCGCATCGACCGGAAATCTGCGCCGGATTCGATGCTCATAATATGACCTGCCCGGCTCTGCAAACCGGAGTCTTCATCACCCATACGCCTCTCGGAAATACGACATCGAACAGCCCCTATGAGGTCAACGCCGTCATAACCACCACCGAGACCTCCATCGACTCCGCTTATATTTTCTGGTCCAACGGCGGGTCCTATTCGCCTGCGCCGATGACGAATTTGGGAGACGGCAATTACCGCGGCTACATTCCCGGTCAACCGAACTGCACCTACGTCAACTATTTCATTTACGCCACCGACAATCTGCACAATACCAAAAGACATCCCGAATCGGGCGCGCATCAATTCTATGTGGGGGGATTCGATACGCTGCTGTTCAACGATGTCGAGAGCGGCGCCGCCGGCTGGACTCACACCATCGTGACCTCGGGCTACGCCGACCAGTGGGCGATTCGCAATCATCGCAATCACACCTCAGGCGGCGCTTACTCGTGGAAATTCGGCAATTCCTCGTCCACGGGAAACTACGCCAATTACGCCGACGGCGGACTCATAAGCCCGTCGATATCGCTGCCTCCGAACGCCAGACTGCAATTCTGGATGTGGGGCGCCATCGAGCAATCCTCCTCCACTCAAGCTTGGGACGGCGCCATCGTCGAAATCTCCGTCAACGGCGGATCATATACCCGGATAACGCCGACGGACAACTACAGCCACACGACGATCGGCGGCTACAGCCACCCTTGGCCAGCGGGCACTCCTTGCTGGTCGGGCAATTTCGACTGGCGGAAAAAGGAATTCGATCTGGCCGCATATTCCGGCAACAACGTAAATCTCCGATTCCGCTTTGGCAGTGATAATTCGGTCACCTACGAGGGTTGGTATATAGACGACATTCTGATCACGGCACCTCACTGCGATTCCAGCGAAACGGGCACTTTGAACGGAACCGTCAGCGACAACCTCGGCCCGGTATCCGGAGCGGTGATCCATGCCGTTTCCGGCGCTGCTCAGGGATGGGATACTTCAGGTGTCGATGGAACCTATTCGATGATTCTGCCGGCCGGCGGCTATTCCGTGACATTCAATCATATCGATTACCGCGATACGACCGTTCAATCCGTGAATATCGGCGCCGACTCGACCACGACGCTGAATATGACGTTGGCCAGATTGCCCGGCGCTCTCAAAGGTGTAATCACGCGCACTCCTTCGCTGCCGGTCGCCGGCATGCGGGTGATTATATCGGGAGGCGCTGAGGATACCACCGATTCCGCAGGAAATTACGGATTTTCCGGACTCGCCGACGGCTTGTACTCGTTGACGCTGAATCATCCCGATTATTTCGACACCACGCTTACAAACATCTCGGTTACCCCGGGTGATACCACCTACAAAAACGTTACGGTGCGGATTCGTCCCGGTTGGCTTGCGGGAATCGTAACCGATACCGGCGGCGTCGCAATCGAAAGCGTTCTGGTGATCTGCACCGGCGGCATAATTTTGCAAACGGATTCCGTTTATACCGGCGCCGACGGCCGATTCATGATAGAGCTTACTCCAGATAACTATAATCTGGCCTTCATTCATCCTGTTTTCGATGATACCGCCCTGTCCGCTATCGGCATAACGCCCTCTGATACGACGTCCGTCTCGGTCGAATTGAAACCGACGAATTTCCCGCCTATTATAACCTCGCCTGATTCCGTCTCGGCCACTGAGGATATCCCTTTTAGCTACGCGGCCGCCGCCTATGATCCCAACGGCCATCCGGTGACAATCAGCATCGACCGATACGCCTCATGGCTGACGGTATCCGGCGATACCATATTCGGAACCCCCACCGAAGGAAAAACCGATACCAGTTTCCGCATAATCGCCTCTGACGGATTGTTGGCGGATACTCAGATTGTGTTCATCGACGTCATTCCGGTGAACGACCCGCCCCAGATTATCTCGGCGGATTCCACGTCGGCTACGGAGCATCAGTCGTTTGCCTATTCGGCGATGGCCATCGATCCCGACGGCACAACGCCGGCGGTCTCTTTCAGCAATTACGCCTCATGGCTGACCCCTTGGCTGTTGACGATCGTCGGCATACCTCCCGAAGGTGCAGCCGATACTTCTTTCCGTATAATTGCCTCCGATGGATTGCTGGCGGACACCCAGATTGTATTCGTTGACGTCATCCCCGTCAACGATCCGCCCCGGATCACCTCGCCTTCGAGCATCAGCGCCGTGGAGGATCAGCAATTCAACTACACCGCGACCGCCGTCGATCCTGAAGGCGCGACGCCGGTGATAAGTTTTATCAGGAAGCCGTCATGGACGACTGTCGCCGGAAACACCATCTTCGGAACGGCGCTTGATGGGTTCGCAGACACTTCTTTTGCGGTTGTGGCCAGCGATGGTCAATACGCCGATACTCAGGTGGTTTTCGTGGATGTCATACCGGTGAACGATCCGCCGCTGATTACCTCTCCGGCCACAGCCTCGGCGTCGTGGGGTTCGATATTCACCTATATAGGAACCGCCGTCGATATCGACAACCCGGTGGTGATGATCGCTTATCCGGTCAAGCCTTCATGGCTTGCATCTTTCGGCGATACCCTGCGCGGCCTGACTCCCTCGGGAGCGAACGACACGTTATTTATGATTGTCGCCTCCGACGGCCAGCTCGCCGACAGTCAAATAGTTGAGTTAACGGTAAGCTATTCCTGCCTATATGTACCCGGAGACATAAACGGCGATGGCAATGTCATAGGCGGCGATGTCACTTTCGGTGTTCGTTTCTTCAAGGGATTGGGCGCCAACCCGCCCGACAGTTGTTATCTCGACTCGACATCGAGTTATCTGTATGTCGCCGGCGACGTCAACGGTAATTGCGAATTCAGGGGTTCGGACATTACGAGGCTGGTTTCCTATTTCAAAGGCATGGCGACTATCACCTATTGCCATTTCCTTCCCCCCGGATGGGCGCTGCTTTTTGATAAGGAAGCCGCCGGCAAACCAAAATGACCGCCGAATATCGGCCTCTATGACAGCGGCCGGCCCGGCATGGAACGTATAATAATCCAGGCCGGGTTTTATTATACGCTGGATTATATCCACAAAGGCGGCTTGACCTGAGTAGGAACCGGCCTTGCCGATAGATGCGGCAGATAGCCGGCCGTCCGATTTCTTTACCATTTCGGCCTTCGGCCGATTATAATTATACAAGAAAAACCGCAAAGGAAGGTTTGGTCGATGTCGAAAAATTTCGGAATAATCGGGGTGGCCGGTTATATCGCCCCAAGGCATCTGAAAGCGATAAAAGAAACGGGCAATAGACTCGTCTGCGCTCTCGATACCAACGATTCGGTCGGAATACTCGACAGTTATTTCGATGATGTGCGTTTTTTCACCGAATTCGAGCGCTTTGATCGCTACGTCGAGAAACTGCGAAGACACAACAAGGGGAATCAACTCGATTTCGTCAGCATCTGCTCACCCAATTACTTGCACGACGCCCACGCCAGATTTGCCCTGCGCGTCGGCGCCGATACCATCTGCGAAAAACCGGTGGTTCTCAACCCCTGGAATATCGATGCCCTTCAGGAAATGGAACAGGAAACCGGCAAACGGGTTTACACCGTATTGCAACTAAGACTTCTGCCTCCGTTGATCGCTCTGAAAGAAAGCATCGAAAAAAACCCGCCTAAAACCAAAAAAGAAATCTGTCTGACATACATCACTTCCCGCGGCCCATGGTATCTGGTATCATGGAAAGGACAAGTCGATCGCTCGGGCGGGTTGACCACCAATATCGGAATCCATTTTTTCGATATGCTGATCTGGATTTTCGGCAAGGTCGAGCACAGCGAAGTGCATCTTAATTTCCCGACCAAGGCCGCAGGCTACCTCGAACTTGAACATGCCCGGGTTCAATGGTTCCTCTCCATCGACAGGAACGATTTGCCCGTCGAAAGCCGCGAAAAGGGAAAGCGAACCTACCGCTCGATCACAATCGACGGCGAGGAAATAGAATTTTCAGAAGGATTCACCGACTTGCACACGGAGGTATACAGGAAAACCCTCTCAGGCCAAGGATTCGGTCTGGAAGATACACGGCCGTCGATAGCCCTCGCCCACAGCATCAGAAACGCCAATCCGATCGGCATCAAGACGATATCGCATCCGCTGCTGAAACGCTGAAAACCCGGTCCGCCTTTACAAGCAATATAAAAAATATGGGACACGGCCGCCGTGTCCCATAAGTTTCGCCGACGAAACAGCCCTTCGGCTTTCAATCATTCAGAAACCAAGCGAGCATTGTACTGAAAACCTGTTGCACCTCACCCCCGGAGTTATCCATAAAATAAAGAGGTATGGTGAAAATCGATGTCTTGAATGCCCCATGAGACGGCCTATATCTAATCGCCACCGGCATGGCATGGATAGGCCAGCCTTCCTGAAAGGATGTATCAGGATTTATCGCCTCATAAGTAAACAGAGTCGTGGAATTATTCGAATAGCGCGCCATGACTTCGACTTTCGACAGGTTGAATTGATACATGTATCGACACCGGGTCTGGTTCACCACCAGTCGTTCAAACGGTGAATTCCGCGTCGGGTTGGCGGCGACCAACTCCCCGATCGGGGATACACCGGCATTGCTACTGAACGTGCCATAGCTGATATCGAAATACTGAAACGGCAACGATTGGCTGCCGTAATCGCTTTTGCCTACAATCCCGGGATTGTTCTGGAATACCTGCCTGCCGATCACCCAAACCTTTCCGCCGGCCTGCAGATAACGCCGCACCGCGCCGGCCATCGGATTTTCGGTGGTGGCGTCGGGACTGTAAAGATCGCCCTTGTTGAAATCGGCGTTATCGATTATGACCATCCGATGCTTGGCGAATTGAGAAATCGGCGGCACAGGGGCGAGCGTTGTTCCGGTGACATGGCTGCCGTATATAGTATATGTATAACCTGCTCCGGTTCCTTCAATCATGTCGCGATAAAATTGCCTGATGGAATCCGGAAACGAGGGGGGATTGTTCAGCCGCGGATAACCCCTTGTAGTCGTGTCGGTTTGAGTGCGATATTGCGTCGCCTGGATAATCATGATATCCAACGCCGCATCCGGGGCCGAAATCCAGACCGGCTCGACAAGCACGAACTTGTTCCAGGCCGGAGTCGGATCGGGCACCAGTGCGTCGTCCCGGACCCTGACTGTGAATATATAAGCGCCGGTGCGCAGGTTCTTCAAAACGACATCTTTCGAATATAGCCAACGAGAACCGGTGCTGTCATCGTATGACCAACGGATCAACAGGTCGGCGGAGGTATCGGCGATCGAAAGCGCGGCGGCGGCCGATGTGTCATACGGCCCGAAAAGATTCCATTCATATTCGAAATCGGGTTCGCCCTCCGGAAAATCGAGCGGATCCTTACCCTCCCAAGTGATTTTCAAACCCGACCAGACCCTCGTCGTTTCAGGAAGAACCCAGAGATAGTCGCCCACCATCTGGCTCGGCGGAAGCGAGTCGCTCGGATTCGTTTTGCCCGGGAAAATGGTAATACGGGTTTGCGGCGGACGATTCACCCGCGCGTATCTGCGGTAGATCACCTGCGAAAACCAGCCGTCGTCGTCGACGCATTTGGCGAAGACATATTGGCCGACCGTGTCGGTCTCGTTCGGCGAGGCGAAAAACCTTACCGTCACCGTCGTCGATTCCTGCGGAACGACAGTCCAAAGCGAATCCGGGGGCAGACTATCGAGATAATCGGCAGGATTCCCGATACTGTCATCGAGAACTACCAGATAATAATAGGATATCACCCGCCCGTCTTCATCGGTGCCGATCCATGTCAGCCGCGGATTGGAGGTGAACACGTAATTTTCCGGAGGCGTATTCGAAAACGCGATTGTCGGAGCTTTGTTCTCCAACGGAGTTCCTTTGAGAGACTTCTTGCCGCAGCCGGCGGCCGCCAGCAACATCGCCGAAATCACCGCAACCGATAAAATCAACAATCCTTTTCTCATCTTGATTATTCCTCCTTGCCCGATCAAAACTTCAGGTCGAAAGTGAACCGGTGGACGTTGTCGAGAAATCCGAGGTCCTGGTAAGCATAATCGAGCTGAACCTTATGCGCAGCAACCGGGAATTTCAAACCGAATCCGAACGAATAACCGGAGGTGAGGTCATTGAAGCTTTTGCGGTCGCTGAAACCTTCGTCGTTTTCCAGAAAACCGTTGTTGGCGAAATCGTAGTTGAACTTCTTGCCGGCTCTCAGGGCGAACATGTCGTTGAACCAATACTCGGCGCCGGCATTGAACCTTTCGAGATTGTCGTTGGGACGCGAGGCTTGAAGACCGAGGGTCAGCTTCTGCGATTCGTTCTGGATAAGATTGATCGACGAACCGAACCGGAAGTCTATCGGCAACGGATAAGTCTCGCGGATGAATTTCATGTCCGGTCCGAAATTAGCCAGCATCATGCAAAGCGTGAAATTCCTGTAGCCGGTCTGATAATAAATGCCAGCATCGGATGCCCAGCCGACCGCCTTTTCCACCTCAAGAAACTGGTTTATATACTTGAACGTAAGGCCGATCGACAGATTGTCGGTGAGGCTGGCCGAATAGGTCAAGCCGAGCGCCATGTCGGCGACCGTGAAGGTCTGTCCGTTTCCCCGGGGATACTCGTAAGTGGTGACCGGCATATCACCGGTATGCAACCAGTACCCGGCAAGGCCGATGTTGCCGAAAAGACTGGGTGTCGGCCAAACCACGCCGATGAATTCATATTGGATATCGGCGGGATATTCAACATGGGTGGCGATAATCTCTTTCTGCTCCAGCAACGCCACCGCGGCCGGATTATAGTACAGCGCCGAAGCATCGTTGGCCAGCCCAATAAAAGCATCGCCCATACCGTTGGCCCGGGCCGATACTCCGAGCTTCAGGAATTGCGCACCGGTGGTGCCTACTTTGGCCTGACCGAATACAAGCACAGGCAGACACATCATTAACGCGAGTGCGGCAAGCAGAGTCGATTTTTTCATTTTTCAGCCTCCTCGCTACTTAATTATCACGAATTTGCCGATTTCAGCCGGCTTATCCGGAACCCCATCGGCAATCGACTTGAACTCGACCGAATAAAGATACATCCCCGAAACCACGGCCTGCGTGTTGCGCGAAATAAGATCCCAATAGATGACCCCGGGCGGATTGCCATAGTAATCCCTCGGATCATAGGTCAACACCCTCACCAGATCGCCGTCGAGCGTCCAGATCCGGAAAATCGCCGTCTGATTGTCCGGCAGATTCGAGAAATATATTTTTCGGCTCTGTTCGACCCAGGAGGGCGAATCCATTATTTCGTATTCCTCATAAAGGCTATTGCCCACCTTGGGAAGTTTGTAGGGATTGGGATAGACCATGATAGGATCGTTTTTCTCGATCGGATAAATCAGGGTAGCGTTGATCGATTTCGCCGATTCGAGCGGCGAGAGATCCGTTTGCGGGTTGCCGAAATCAAACGAGGTAACCGCATAATAAACGCCCCGCGATTCCGATAACCCCTCGGCCCGGTAACGGTAATGGAAAATCGTGTCGTTATTCACCACGGTCGTGTCGTAAATTATCTGATCCAGGCCGGTGTTGTAACCGTGGGCAATCCAGTACCGGGTTATCCCGGGATCCGATGGCACACCGAAATGGGCGTCCGGCTCCAAAATCAACACACTGTCCGTGCTTATCGGAAACATCTTTTCCTTGTTCGTCGTCCAGAAATAACTCCAAGTTCCCGAGGTGTCCTGCAAGCTGTCCCATGATACCGGCACCCAGTCGATCCTGTCGAGTTTCAGTATATTGGTCCAATTGATTCCGTCATAGGAACGGTAGATTCCGTAACCCTCGAAATCAACCTGTCCGCTGAACGGATCGATGAACTGCTCCGGACCCGGCGAAGTCGCCGCTCCCTCGGTATTCTTGCCGACCCATCTTATTTCCATGTATCCTTTTCCGGCCTGCACTTCAAGCCGCGGCGACGGCGGCGGCGGCGGACCTTGGAAATCGGGGCAACCGTCTCCTTTTTTCCAGAATATCGTCGTATCGTTGCCGGTAATGGTCGTTTCGGCCACACCGTAATTGCCGTCGACCACCCAGCCGATCGAGTCGATATAGCAGGAATCGCGGCCGGGATTGTCATAGACCCACTCGGCCCACTGGGCGTTGGTGGCGAAATCGCGGAAATTCAGGTTGGCGTAATACTGATCTATCATGTTCCGGTTGCCCGTGCCGTTGCGCAGATTCGTATTGTAATTGGCCGGGTTATTATGCAGGTAGTTGCCGCAGATATAGCCGATCGTCAACGGCAACGTCGAGCCGGCCGGGATCGATTCGAACGGACCGAACGAAAACAGATACCGCGTATCGTAGCCGTTGGCCAAGCCGGCCGGATCCTGAGCATTATTGGTTATCCAATCCTGATTCTGCCAGCCGTCATTGTTCAAAGCCGAATAGGCTTGATCGTAATCGAACTCGTGATTCGACATCTGGAAATACTTGGCCCGATCGCCGCCGGGCGTTCCCAATCCGCCTCCGGGGAATACCGGCGCGTTGAACAGCGAGCTTAGTCGGTTGTAGTTCGATTGCCACATCGGCCCCCAATCGAGCGCCGATGTCGTATTCGATATCCACCAGTTGAAACTATATTGAAGGTCGGGATTAGGAGAACGCACCACCCTGACTCCCGATACCCCTCGTGGCGAAAGTTCGCTGAACGCCGCCCCCAATCCACCAACCGTCTGGCCGTCATTATCGGCGATCCAGGCGGTGTAGATATCGGTAGTATCAAGCTGATTGCGCGAAACGTACTGCTGCATGAATCCGCACAGATCGTCCTGCGCCCCCTGTTCGGCCCCGTATGGATTTTCCGACATGTGCAGCACATCGCCGTCGACATAAAGGGCAATCCATACGTCATTCAGCGACTGATCGCCTATGTTGGTGATTTCAAAATCGAGAAGAATGAAATCCTCGGCGTATTCATACGACCAGGCATAGCTTTTCTGAATTATCCTTAAGCCGAGCGGCCGGTGATCCCGGCCGTCATTCGGATCGGGAACAGGCGTCGATGAGCTCGTATCGTAGTAAATCGCGATATAATCCTGCTCCGAGACCGCCTTGAATTCACGATTGCCGGTATCGTAAAGCAATTTGCCGACCGTATCGGCCAGCGGCAAGCCCCGGGTCGAAAGCATAAGAATATTGCCGCCGGGAGGAGCCGAGGGAAACATCTCATAGACATCGCCCCACCAACCGTCGTTGCCGATCGAGACGAGCGTATCATAGGTCGTCGGTGTGGTATTCGGCCGCTCGACCACCGCTCCGATCCAGAGACAACCCTGGAACAGATAGTCGATATTCGAACCGGCCGGAAACTCGCAGGATTCGGCGGGCTGGCCGGTCAGAGAATCGATTTCCTCCTGCCCCTGACTGCCGAAAATCCCCTTGTTCGTTATCGAAAACTGCACGTTGGATATCCGGTGCACCCGCAACTGTGTGTTCGGGCCCACCGCCGGTTTCAACAACGGTCCCGACCCACCTTGGCCGCGATCCCTCATCGCCCGGGCATAACCGTCGGGGACTGCCAGAAATATCACAAGCAAGGCGATTATCGCCGAGAGTGCACCGGCGCCCGACAAGAATCGCTGCAGTTCGCTTTTCGGTTTTTCTATCATCATTACCTCCAAAATCGATGTATGCTCATTTCACAGCCGATCAAAATTGCACCGCCAGGCCGATCATAATCTGACGGCCGTTCGTGTAATCCGTCGGATCCATATCGATATAGTTGCCGGTTCTGATCTGACCGACTTCGGTGACGCTGGTATACGCCAAGCCGGTCGCCCCCGAAACATCATCGACGTTCTTGTTATCGAAAGCGTTATTGATCAAAACCGAGGCGGTGTAGTTCATCCCGTAAACCTGGAATTTCTTATCGAATCTCACATCGACCGAGGAGGTCGGCGGCATCCGCTTGGAATTGACCGGCGGATCCTGATTGCGGGTCAACATCAAACCCGGGTAAGCCGAGGTCGGCGTGAACGGGCGGCCGCTTTTGTAAAGCCAGAGCAGGTTTATGCTCCAATCATCGGGCAGCTTGAATATGCCGAAACGCGGATGCTCACCCTTGGCCACGTTCAGGGTGCCGTTGACCGTTATGTTATGCCTGATATCCCAATCGAGAGGATTCTCTTTGATCGAGATTTTACCCTGACGATATCTGATATAATAATCAGACCGGTCGTCCGAACTTTTGCCGAATGCGAACGTGTACTCGTATTTGATCGAGCCGGCCAAAAACTGACCGTAACGTTTCTCGAATTCGAGCTCCATGCCGCGCGCCCGCGAATAATCGACATTGGAGTGCACCTCGGCCGATCCGCTCGAAAGCCCCACCGGCACGGTGTTGAGCAGTCCGTATTGGTCTTTATAATAGCCGGATATGTCGAGCCGGTAACCCTCGGAGATGGCATACTGAACGCCGACCTCGTAAAGAATGGTTTTTTCGTAGTCGAGATTGGGATTGCCGATCAACCGGGCCGCCCCGATTCTATTCTGGGTGGCGCGCTGATAATATTTCGAATATCCCGGTTTCTGGTAAAAATGCCCGTAATTGAACATCAGTTTCGCCTTATCCGATATCGGGAATGCGAATCCGACGCGCGGCGCCCACTTATTCTGGGAATCAATGATCAGACGATCGGTCCCCTCGGTAGCCAGCATGACGCTGTCCTTGGCCTCCCGTGCCTGAACGAAAAATTCATAGCGGATCCCGATATCGGCGACCATCTCCCCGAATTCCATCTTGTCTTTTATGTAAAACGCGCCATCGCGAGGGGTGCGCACATAGAAATCGCGGAAGACGCCCTTGGAATAAGTCTTGTAAATCGCCGTATCGGCGATGTTGTCACCGTCAAGGTCTCTTAACTCGATCAATCTGGTGATATTGGACCATGGTCCGTCGTCGGGCGGGCCGTTATAATCACGATAGGGATACTGCAAGTCTTCCAATTTGATATTGTAGAAATTGAACTCGAGTCCCGATTTCAGCCCGTGATGGCGGGAAACCTGGCTGGTCAGATCGAATTTCAGCGTCCGGGTCCGCGTGTAATCGTAATGATACTGCGCCCATTGATCGAAACCGAAATCCCAGAAATCGTCCGATCCGTCCCAGCGTCCGTTGCCGTTTATATCATCGAACTGCTCGCCCAGATCGTAACGCATGTTCGGCGCATCGTAGCGGCCGTTCAGATTCCTGTCTATATATGGAATTCCCTCCGACCACGGATCGCGCGGTCCGGTGTAGCGGCCGTTGTGATCGAGATCGTTGGTCGGCTCCCATCTGTCGATCCCGAGATCGTACCGGCCGTTGCCGTTAATATCGACAAAAGGCTCGCCGAGACTCGAGTCGCCATCGACATACGGCTCGGGCAGATCCCGATTGTACTGGAAACCGAGTTGCGGGTCGTAAACGCCGTTTCCATGGCGCACCCGGGACGAGTCGACGAAATAATAGGTGGAATCTCCATCGTCGTAAATTCCGTTGCCGTTGACGTCAACGTAGTTGACATCGTAGAAAATATATTCCGCCTCATCCCGAACGCCGTTGCCGTTCAGGTCCTGGAAAGGCTCTCCGGGATCCCATTCGCCGTTTTGATTGAGATCGGTGTACGGCTCGGCGGCGTCCCAGCGGCCATTGTTGTTGGCATCCCAGTAAAACTCCCAGCCGTATTGCTCGATCGGAACATAAAAATTGCTCGGCGATAAATTTCCCGGTCGCCTCTCGTAGGTCTGAACGACCTCACTGTAGAGAATCTCACCGTAGGAATCCTTGAGAAACGGCGGGCTGAATTGCAAACCGATCGAACCGACCTCGGTCGAGGATTTCAGCACCGTCGCGTTTTGCGGATTGTAAAGGTAGGCCCATGAGAACGAGCGGGCTCTGTCCCAATCTTTGCTGTAGCGCAGATTCAACTTGTAACGGGAATTGGCGTCCATCTTCCAGGTCAATTTGGCCAGACCATTGTATTTGTTCACACGGCGATTGGGGATCTCGATTCC
>Ga0129299_1000045_pt1 | contig 56781 bp, 46 predicted proteins | sample ConPoolayeCmetaG_FD_94477 | JGI IMG/M metagenome (GOLD analysis project Ga0129299, IMG submission 94477) | Hot spring microbial mat communities from California, USA to study Microbial Dark Matter (Phase II) - Cone Pool mat layer C metaG ...
ATCGTATTCGTGCTGTTCGATGATTTCAGCTATGATGCGTTTGCGCAACGACTGGAACGATTCGAGGATTCGACCGGACAGCGATAGTCGGCAACGGCGGTCGGTCGGTGGGATCATTCGAAATATAAAAAGCATCCAAGCACAGCCGCCGCATCGATTATTCTCCGAGACCGCCGGTTGTCATGGATCAGGCTGCCATTCAAATCCGCGGTGGCGTTATGCCGAGTATGCGAAGATAGTGATTGGCCTGGCTTCGGTGATGGATATCATGTTCGAATAAATGAAGCATTATCCAGTAGCCTTCGTATTTATTGATTTTATCCTTGCGTTTCAGCTCATATGATTTTTCGAATATTTCCGGCGATCTCGAAAATAAACGTTCCAGCCTTTGCCAGTGCCCTTCCAGCATTTCGGCGATCCGGTCTTTCGGCGGGCATTTGCAGGGAGTAAGATTGACATAATTACCGCCGTCGATAACCTTGTCGATCCACCAGGATGAAGCCTCGGCGATATGCATGAAAATGTTTCCGAGAGTGATCATTTCCGGCGCCGGCATCCAGTCGAGTTTCTCGGCGGGGGCGGTTTCGAGAGCCTTATCGATTGTCGGCTTGACCTCGAAAATCCAAAAATTGGCCAACGTTTTGATTTTCATTGTGCCATCGATTGTCATGGCCTTAATTCCTTTCCGCAGGTCGTCACTTTTCCACCTGCAATATGGCCAGAAAAGCTTCCTGAGGAATCTCGACTTGACCGACCCGCTTCATTCTTTTCTTGCCTTCTTTCTGGCGTTCGAGCAGTTTTCTTTTGCGGGTGATGTCTCCGCCGTAGCATTTGGCGGTGACGTTTTTTCTTAAAGGTTTGATTGAATCTCTGGCGATGATACGTGATCCTATGGCCGCCTGGATGACGACTTCATAGAGCTGACGGGGGATCAATTGCCGCAATTTTTCACACAAGGAGCGGCCCCAGTTATAGGCCTTGTCTCGATGCACGATAGCCGATAGGGCGTCGACCGGCTCATCGTTCAGCAGAATATCGAGGCGCACCAAATTCGATTCATAATAGTCTTTGAATTCATAGTCGAGCGACGCATATCCTCGTGAAACCGATTTTAGGCGGTCGAAAAAGTCGAAAATTATTTCCGAAAGCGGCATGAGATAATGCAGGTTGGCCCGGGTCTGGTCGATATATTCGGTATTCAAATGCCGGCCTCGGCGCTCAAGGCACAATTTCATGAGATTCCCGATATATTCCGACGGCGTTATTATCGATGCGGTTACGAACGGTTCTTCGATTTTCTCGATTTTCGATGAGTCGGGCATTAGCGAGGGATTGTCTATCTCGACGACCGAGCCGTCGGTGAGAGTCACCCGGTAATTGACGCTGGGCACGGTCGTGATTATCGGCATTTTGTATTCGCGTTGCAATCTTTCCTGGATGATTTCCATGTGTAACAACCCCAAAAATCCGCAACGGAAACCGAAACCGAGGGCAAGCGATGTTTCGGGTTCGAACACCAGCGAGGCGTCGTTTAGCTGCAATTTATTGATGGCCTCGCGCAAGTCCTCGAAATTCTCAGCCTCGGTCGGATAGATGCCGGCGAACACCATCGGCTTGGCCTGTTTGAATCCGGGCAGGGGCTCGGGCGCCGGATTATCGGCGGTGGTGATTGTATCGCCAACACGGGTATCACCCACCTGTCGAATATTGCCTATTATGTAGCCGACTTCTCCGGCCTTGAGTTCCTCGCGGGGGATGTATTTCAGAATAAGATAGCCCAGCTCGTCGCATTGATATTTCCGCGGATGGGAAAAGAAGCGAAGCCAATCGTTTTTGCGAAACCGGCCCTCGAAGACCCTTACATAAGCGACGGCGCCGCGGTAATTGTCGAATGCCGAATCGAATATCAGCGCTCGCGGGGGAGCCTCCGGGTCTCCCACCGGCGGTCTGACCCGGTTGACTATAGCCTCCAAAATCTGCTCGATTCCCGTTCCCAGTTTGGCCGAGGCAACGAGTATTTCATGCTCGGAACAGCCGATAAGGTTCATGATCTCTTCTTTGACCCGCTCGATATTGGCCGACGGCAGATCGATTTTATTGACGACGGGGATTATCGTCAGATCTGATTCGAGGGCAAGATATAGGTTAGAAATGGTCTGGGCCTCTACCCCCTGTGAGGCATCGACCACAAGCAAGGCCCCCTCGCAGGCCATAAGTGCCCGCGATACCTCATAATTGAAATCGACGTGCCCGGGAGTGTCGATCAGATTGAGGATATAAACCTTTCCGTCATTTGCGGCATACTCCATCCTTATGGCGTGAGACTTGATTGTGATGCCACGTTCTTGCTCGAGGTCCATCGTATCCAAGACCTGTTTTTTCATCAGGCGCGGGTCGATCGTATGGGTATATTCGAGCAGTCTGTCGGCCAGTGTCGATTTACCGTGATCTATATGGGCGATAATGCAAAAATTGCGGATGTTTTCCATGGTCTACGTCGTTATTGAAAGCCTTGCTGCGTTAATCCGTCCAAGTACAATTATGCAAAATAGCGATTGAATTACTCCTGTCAATGATCATCTGACGATTCAGCCGAAAGGCCGATCGAATCCCGGGAGATTTCCCAGATAGTCACCCATGATCCGTAGGCAAGAACGGAATCGCGTCTGACAAGCATCTGCAGAAACCTGCCGTAAGCGCGCCGGTAATCATCGAGGCTGAACCGCTCGGTCAGGTAACGCCGGTGCGGCTCGGGAGAAATCTCGTCGGCGAAAATCAAAACCCGTCCACGGGTCAGCCAATCATGGATTTGGTTTGAATATTCTCTGATTACCGCATCGTTCTCGCCGGCCGGGGCGAAAAGAAGGCAGGCGGTATTGGTTTTCAGTCCGTGATGATAATCCAGAGCCAGCCGGATTTGATTGAAATTGGTGATCACCAGATCGGACTCGCCCAAATTCATAACGGCCAATTTCGCGGCCCCGCTTCTGACGATTGAATTTTCCGCTCGGACGGAGGGAATAATCTCGAATGGATAGTTGGCCAGAATCAAGATAATCGGGAAAGCAGTCAACAGCCGGATATACGAGCCGAGCCGTGCCGAGCGGACGAATATCAACAGGACCATGGGTGCGATTGAATACAGCCAAAAGCCGTCGTCGGTCGGCGCCCACCAGAATGCGAACAGCCCGAAAACGATCGAATTCGAAAGCAGAAACAGTTCAAAAGTTGTCAAGGATGAGCGTTTCAACAACGAGCCGACGGCGGCGAAAAGTAAAATCGACGCCCCCGAAACCAACAAAAACATATACAAATAATCGGATGGACGACCGCCTCCGGCATAGACGATCCGCCTGATTTCGTCGCCCCCGAAAAGAACTTTGGTTATTCCCCAGATTGAAATCACGAAATTGTCCGGGCTCAATTTGCCCCACGGTCCAAGGTGGGAGTATAAAGTCAACCAGCGCCAGGCCGATTTGGCGGTGTGATCGGGCGCCGAAATAATGGCGCAGGTGAAATAGACCGCTATCAGAGCAAAAATCGCCGGTCCGATCTCTCCGATGATACCGGCAACGGATTTCCGTCGATGATAGAGAACGATAAACAGCGGGATGTACATCAACACCAGCGCCTGATGGAATAAGGCGCCGACGGCGATAATGAACGAGGCGGCGGCTCCGTTTGCGGATGAATCTTTCTTTCCCAAAATCAGCAAAACGGCCATAGCGCCGAAAAGCAGTGCCGCCATATTGACCTCCACCGAGGTCGAGTAATACCAGAACGAATATAAAGCTCCGAGCGAAACGACCGCTGCCGTCGCCCGGCGGAAATTCATATGAATTCTAACGGCGCGATAGATTATCGTCAGAACGGCGGCCCCGATCGCCGAGTTGAAAAACGAGAGTATTTGCAGGCTGCCTAATCCGGTAAACGAAAAAAGCCGAAGGAGAATCACTCCGAGCACATTGTAAAGGAGATGGTGAGGGTGCAACAGCTCCGATGAATCACGGATGTTGATGGCATAGATGTACGAATCCATGCCTTGGTCGGCGTTTGGCAATGAAGAGAATACGGCCAGCGCCGTTACGAATACGATCGCTTCTGCCTTGATTCGGCTTTTCCCGATCATTCTTCAGTCGGTTTCGTCAGATTATCGAGTTTTTCGTAGCCGATCAAAATGAGGTTTTCCAGTTCAGATTTGCGTTTTTCGATATTATACAGCGTTTCCCAGTTGCTGGCGTTGTTCGAATCGGCGGCTTGTTCGAGCAATGCGTGGTATTCCGATTCGAGGGCGGCTATTTGGTCTTTCAACTTTTCGATCACCAGCGGGTTGACTTTTCTGGGTTTGCTTTTTTCGCTTTTTTTTAAGAGGGAAACGCCGCCTGTTCCGGTTGATTTCGCAGTTATCGCCGGTGCGGATATTTTCTCGGCTCGTTTGGATTCGAAATAGGAATAATTGCCGTTGTAGATTTCCAGGCGGCCGTTTTCAATATGATAGATCATATCCACGAGCCCGTCGAGAAAATATCGGTCATGGGAGACGACCAGAAGCGTTCCATCGTAGGCGTCGAGAGCGCTCTCAAGAGCCTCCAGCGAAGGAATATCGAGATGGTTGGTCGGCTCATCGAGCATCAGAAAATTCGGCCGGGCGGCGATCAGCAAAGCCAAAGCCAAGCGGCTTTTCTGGCCTCCCGAAAAGGAGGTCATTGGGCGGAAGACATCCTCGGCCTCGAATAAAAATCCGCCCAAAATGTCCCGCAATTTGCTCTCCGGCAACTGCGGCATCGCAGCCCGCATCAACCCGATCGGCGTGTCGCTTGCCGAAAATTCGTTTCTGGCCTGTCGGAAATAGGCGATTTTAAGATTTTTGCCAAGATAAAATTTTCCTCCAACCGGAGACAACTCCCCCGCCATGATTCTCAGCAAAGTCGTTTTGCCGCTGCCGTTTTTGCCGAGAAGGCCGATCCGTTGCCCCCTTTCGATAGTCAGATTTATTTCCTGCAATACAAGTTTGTCGCCGAATCCGAAAGACAGGTTTTCCATGACGCAGATTATCCGTTCCGAGCGGGCTGCCGCGGCGAAAGACAAACGGATGTTTTTTTCCGGTGCCGGAGGTTTTTCCCTTTTTTCCAGCCTTTCCAGCATTTTGCGCCGCGATTTCGCCTGATTCGTTTTCTGCCCGGCTATGTTTTTGCGGATAAACGCCTCTGTTTTGGCTATGAATTCTTTCTGGCGGATATAGGCCTTGAGCGCAAGCGCATCATCTTGCCGGCGCTTGTCCAGATAGTCCGAAAAATTTCCTTTGAATATTTTCAGCCGGCCCCGCCGAAGCTCCCATATCGTCCGGCAGACATTATCGAGAAACCGCCTGTCGTGCGATACGATCAGGGCGGCCGCCGAGGCGCCGATAAGATGATCTTCCAAAAACTTGATGCCGTCGATATCGAGATGATTGGTGGGTTCATCCAGAAGCATCAGATCGGGTCTGGAAGAAAGCAGACGCGCCAGAGCGGCTCTGTTCAATTGGCCGCCCGATAATTGCGATAACGGCCGCTGATGCAAATCCTTATTCAAGCCAAGCCCGACAGCCGTTTTTTCGAGCAACGATTCGAGCGAAAATCCCCCGCTGCATTCAAGCCGATCGAGCATTCGGCCATATTGTTCGATTTCGGCATTGGTGGCTTGGCCGCTTGCCAGCTTGCTTTCCAATTGCTCCAGTTGCTTTCTGGCTCTGATAATATGGCCGTGGGCGCTTTTGAGATAGTCGATCAGATTGCAATTCAGGTCGCCGGTTTCAGGGGTTTGCGGCAGATAGCCGACGCTTATGCCTTTGGCCAGACTCGCCTCCCCCGATTCGATTTCCACAAGCCCCGCCAGAATTTCAAGCAGAGTGGTCTTGCCGCTTCCGTTTGGACCTACCAGCCCGATTTTCTCGCCGTTTTGGATGGACGCGTTTATCCTGTCCAAAACGACGATGGAGGGATAGGTTTTGGTCAATTCGGCCAATGTGGCAATTACCATAACACTGAATTTATCGGATTCCGGTTCATGATGCAATGCCGGTGATTGCGAAATCGGGCGACATCGTGCCTGTATGATCGATAAATCTTGTTGCTCGACAACTCTCTATTTGTTATTATCCTCATCCGAGAATAGGCTCTGACGTTTCCGAACGAAGATGATGGTCGGGGCGCAGAATTGTTGAGGTTTGTATGGCTCATGCATATACTCCGGGATTACGCGTAACCAATCGGATGAAAATCACCAAGAAGCGGATACTGCCGCTTAAAGGGGAAGTTGTCGTAAAAGTCGGAGATCGCGTAAAGCCCGATACGGTGGTCGCCAGAACCGAACTTCCGGGAACCGTCGAACCGGTCAACGTCGCCAATATCCTCGGCGTGCCGCCTGAAGATGTAATCGAGGCGATGCTGAAAAAAGAAGGCGACATGGTTCGTGAGGGTGAGGTTATCGCCAAATCGAAATCGTTTTTCGGGTTGTTCAGTTCTTCGGCCAAGGCCAAAATAAGCGGCAAGATAGAGAACATATCGAAGGTCACGGGGCAGGTTCTATTGCGCGGCGCTCCGATGCCCGTGGAGGTGAAAGCTTACCTCGATGGGGTTGTCACCGAGGTTTTCCCCAACGAAGGGGTAGCCGTTACGACTTGGGGGGCATTCGTCCAGGGCATTTTCGGAATCGGCGGCGAAACTCACGGTCCGATCAAGATTGTCTCAAAAACCCCTCGCGACATTTTGAGCGAAAAGGAAATCGATAATTCCTGCAAGGGGTGCATAATAATCGGCGGTGCCTTGGTTACGGCGGCAGGTTTGCAAAAAGCCATATCGGTCGGCGCCCTGGGGATTGTAGTCGGAGGGTTCAACGATAAAGATTTACGCGATTTTCTCGGTTATGATCTCGGCGTGGCAATCACCGGCAGCGAGAAAAAGGGCATAACACTGGTCGTCACCGAGGGGTTCGGCGAAATAATGATGGCCCAGAAAACATACGATCTGCTGAAATCATATGAAGGCCGGATGGCCTGCATAAATGGAGCAACCCAGATACGCGCCGGCGTGATTCGTCCGGAAGTCGTAATCCCTGTGGAAAATAACATTCAAGAAGCGGACGAAGCCCATATGCAGGAGAACGTGGGGCTGGCCATTGGGTCGCAAATAAGGGTGATCCGCGAACCGTATTTCGGGCAGTTGGGAAAAGTATCGGCGCTGCCCGCCCCGTTGCAAAAACTGGAGTCTGAATCGTATGCTCGCGTCCTTGAAGTTGAATTTCCCGATGGCAAAAAGGCGATCATTCCTCGGGCCAACGTGGAGATGATCGAGGAATAATTGTCATTTCGGGTCCGACATTGTCCGGCCGGGTTGTCGCAGTGATGATCCGGCCTTTTTCGTCTTTTTGATCGCCTTCATCATCTCGGGCAAGATCGCGGCGGTTGTTTCCTGAATGCCGCATTCCATTTCCCTTGACAACCGCCACGGTCAAGGGCTATTACAAAACACTATGTAGATCAGATTGCCCGCGAAAAAGGCAATGCGGAAACGATATTCGATGATATTCGTTTGCCAATACAGCCGCCGGAATCAAATTTCGGGAGGAGAATAATGAAACATTCCCGTTTGAGCTTTATTTTAATATCAATCCTTTTCTTGAGTCCTCTTTCCGGCCAGCCGCCGCCCGACAGCGGCAATCCGCCGCCGTTGGTAAGACCTGCCGAGGAGATCCGGGCGTTCGATACGCCCAACGACGCCGGAAACTCGATTACTATCACTTGGAAAAGATCTCCCGACGATATCGCCGATCAGGGGCGGTTCGACGGCTACGATATTTTGAGGGGCAGGTCTCCCGATGGTCCTTTCGAGTTGGTGCTGAGCGTCCCCGGCGGCGGCAATGAGAATAACCCGCTCTACAAAACCTGTCTTGATAACAATACCGAAGACGGTACTGAATATTACTATGCAGTCGATGCCAAGGCGTTCGGCACGACAACGCGGGCGGTCAGCCGGATGCCGGCGAAATCAAGTCAGCAATGGTTCAACACCGATCTGGTGAATATGCTGATAGCCGTAATTTTCCTCAGCGCCGCCATCCTCTATTATATAGCCGGAGCCAAATCGGGCAAAAAACTTTATATACGCAAAATCGCCGGTTTGGAGGCTGTCGACGAGGCGGTCGGCCGGGCCACCGAAATGGGCCGAAAAATCTTCTTTGTCCCGGGCACCCAGGATATGGACAACGTTCAGACGATCGCGGGATTGACGATCCTCGGCCGGGTAGCCAAAGTGGCCGCCGAGTATGAAGCCAAAATCGATGTCCCCGTTTCCCGTTCGCTGGTAATGGTTACCGCTAGGGAGGTTGTAAAGGAAGCGTACTACAACGCCGGTCGGCCCGATTCCTACAGCGACGACATGGTTTATTATCTCACCGACGATCAATTCGGCTATGCCGCCGGTATCGACGGCTTGGTCGTTCGCCAGAAACCGGCCACCATTTTTTATCAGGGCGCCTTTTACGCCGAGTCGCTGATTTTGGCCGAGACGGGAAATTCGATAGGGGCCATTCAGATTGCCGGAACGGCCATGGCCTCGCAATTGCCGTTTTTCGTGGCCGCCTGCGATTACACCTTGATCGGCGAGGAGCTTTTTGCCGCCAGCGCCTATCTATCGCACGAACCCAAGCTTTTGGGGTCACTGAAGGGGCAGGATCTTGGCAAACTGGCGATAATTCTGGCGCTTGTCGTTGGTTTGATAATCCAGCTGTCCGGCGCCTACGATTTTGCCTCGATCTTCTCAGTCTCAGCCGGAGGTGAATGATTATGAAACGCGAAATACCGATGATAATCGCCGGCACGGTGGGAATTGTTTTGATAATCCAATATTTCATTCCCGCCGAACCTTTCGGCACGCTCAACGACGTCTTTTCGGACTGGTTTTCGATAATTCAGGCATCGGCGATCTGGCTGGGCGCTTTGAATTTGATCAAGGTGTCCGGAGACAAAATCTATCGGCGTCACAAGGATTGGCCGTATGCGGCGATAATTATCGTTTCTTTTTTGGTGATGGTGATCATTGGCTTTTTCTTTTCCGGCGGCCGAAGGTTTCTTGATCCGGGCACGCCCTTTTCGCAGATGTATGATTACGTCTATTCGCCGCTGACGGCAATGATGTTCGCCTTGCTGGCGTTTTTTGTGGCCTCGGCCTCTTATCGAGCGTTTCGGGCGCGCACGCGGGAGGCGACGGTTTTGCTTCTGGCGGCGTTCTTCGTCATGCTCGGCCGGGTGCCGCTCGGCGATATGCTTACCGGCTGGCTGCCCCGATGGTTGCATATGTCGGAGGTGGCCAGTTGGATAATGAATATCCCCAATATCGCCGGCCAGCGCGCCATAATGATAGGTATCGCTTTGGGCACTGTCTCGACTTCGCTGCGTTTGATTCTCGGAATCGAACGCTCCTATCTGGGAGGTGAGTAATGGCCGGACCAAACAGGGCTGATTTTTGGAACAGCATGATGAAAATCGACAGGCGGATCATTTTCCTGTTCATTTTCGTGGCCATTTCGGTGCCGATGTTTTTGCAGATACAGCTCAAAATACCCACCTCGCCGGAGGTCGAATCGCTGGTGGCAACGCTCGATAAACTTCCCGACGGCGCCCGGGTTTTGGTATCCCTCGATTACGATCCCGGGTCGGAGCCGGAGCTGCAACCGATGGCCGAAACATTTTTCGGATATGCTCTCAAGCGCAAGTTCAAAGTGATAGTGATCGGCCTGTGGCCGCAGGGACCGATCCAGGCCGAGAGGGCAAAGCCAATCGCCGAAACGCAGGCGGGCAGGCAATTCGAATATGGAATCGATTATGTAAATCTGGGTTATCAAGCCGGCAACGAACTGGTGATCCAGCGAATGGGCTCGTCGATACCGCAGACGTTTCCGGTCGATTATTTCGGAAAACCGATAACGGAATTTCCGATAATGCAGGGAGTAACCAATTTTTCCAATATCGATTATGTTTTCAACTTGTCGGCCGGCTATCCGGGAACGGTGGAATGGGTTCTTTTCGCGGTTGACCGGTTTAATATTGTCCTCGGCGCCGGCAATACCGCCGTTCAGGCGCCGCAGGTCTATCCTTACCTCGGCAAGCAGCTCAAGGGGATTCTCGGGGGCATGAAAGGCGGCGCGGAATTCGAAATCCTGACCGGACTGCCCGGGCGGGCGGTGAAATATATGACCGGGCAGACATTCGCCCACACGATAATAGTCTTGTTCATTATAATCGCCAACATCGCCTATTTCACCACCCGCAAGAAAGAACAGGGAGGGTTGTCATGAGCACACTGGGGATCTGGGTCGGTGCCCTGCTGACACTGGGAATACTGTCGTTTCTGTATAAAGACAACCCGTTTTACAAACTCAGCGAATCGATTTTTCTCGGCATCTCCGCCGGCTACTGGTTTGTTTCGCTATATTATCAAAGTCTGTTGCCGAAATTGTTCGACAACCTCGGCATAACCAAAATGATGGGGGCCTCGGAAACCGATGGTGCCTTGCAATCGCTTTTCATCCACGGCCGTTGGGATCCCAATCTTTGGTATCTGATCGCCGGAGCGCTCGGCATAATGATGCTGCTTCGACTGATACCGAAAGCGGGTTGGATATCACGCTGGCCGCTGGCGTTCGTGGTCGGGACGACGGCGGGATTGTATTTCACCCGCTATCTGGCATCCAACGCATTTTCCCAGATCAACGCCACGCTGAAGGGTTTCGTCGTATTTGGACAACCCGGATTTTTCGGCTGGGCGAATTTGAACAATCTGATTCTGTTGATAGGGGTGGTCAGCGGCTTGACCTACTTTTATTTCTCCAAAGAACACAAGGGGATCGTAGGCGGAGCGGCGAAAGTGGGGATATATTTTCTGATGGTAACGTTCGGGGCGTCGTTCGGCTACACGGTGATGTCGCGCATGTCGCTGTTGATAGGTCGGCTCGATTTTATCTATGGCGCATGGTTGGGGCTGTTAAGATGATCTTGTCTGCCGGAAGCGGTCCGTTCCCGAAATCAAAAAATGAACGATATGCAAGGAGGTCGTCATGCCCCTTTATGTATGGCTGATACTGGCGGCGGTTTTTATCGTCATAGAGATCTTCACCGCCGGTTTTTTTATCGCCTGTTTCGCCGTGGGTGCTCTGGCGGCCGGCGCTGTTTCCTATTTCTCGCCGGCATCGCTGATGTTTCAGACCTTGCTGTTTGTGGTCGTGTCTTTGGCGCTTATACCTCTGGCACGCCAGATCGGCAGAAAGATGGGTGATGACAAGGTGGCTCAACCGGGAGCCGATTCATTGATCGGCAAAAAGGCGCTGGTCATCGAGGAGATCGATTCGGCGACCGGCAAGGGCCAGGTTCGCTACGAAAATGATTCTTGGAGAGCGGTGGCCGATATCAAAATCCCCGCCGGCGTCGCCGTAAAAATAACAGGGCTTCGCGGCGCGATGTTGGTCGTTGAAAAGTCGGAAGGAGAAGTTTGATGCAAGCCTTGTTTATTCTGGCGATTGTTTTTTTCGCCCTGATTTTCGCCGGCATGTCTTTGCGCATAATCAGACCCTACCAGCGCGGCTTGATCGAAAGGCTGGGACGCTACAACAGAACCTGCCAGCCGGGACTGAACATAATCATGCCGATCGTCGAGCAGTTGGAAAAAGTCGATATGCGGGAAAAAGTGATCGATGTTCCGGCGCAATCGATAATCACCAAAGACAACGTCATGGTGGAAGTGGACGCCATAATCTATTGCCAGGTCACCGATCCGTTTCGGGCCCATTATGAAATTATGGATTTCGTTTATGCGGCCGTCAAACTGGCTCAGACGAATCTGCGCAACACCCTCGGCGAAATGGAACTCGACCAATCGCTGACCTCCCGCGACGTTATCAACGAAAAACTGCGGGCCGTGCTCGACGAGGCAACCAACAAGTGGGGCGTCAAAGTGAATCGGGTGGAAATCCAGAAAATCGACCCGCCGCGCGACATAACCGACGCCATGAGCCGCCAGATGAAGGCCGAACGTGATAAGCGCGCCGCCATCCTCGAAGCCGAGGGAATAAAACAGGCGGAGATAACCAAAGCCGAGGGTGCCAAACAGGCGGCGATTCTCGAAGCCGAGGGACAGGCGCAGGCTATCATGAAAGTGGCGGAGGCAGAAAAATTCCAGAAACTGACGGTGGCCCAGGGCGAGGCCGAGGCCATAGTAAACGTATTTCAGGCGATTCACAAAGGGCAGCCGGATAATAAGCTGATTACTTTGCGCTACCTCGAAGCCCTGAAAACGATCGCCAACGGCAAAGCCAACAAGGTGTTTTTCCCGATCGAGGTCGCCAGCTTACTCAGCGGTGTCGGCCTGGCCGCGGAGTTGTTGAAAGCTCAGGGGGTCCCCGAGGCAAAGAGCTGACGGCGAGCCGTAAACTTAGAGAATTAATCCATAATCGCCGCAACCCCGATTCAAATGACTTGTGAGCGGGGGGTTCGAATCCTATATTATGCGCCGGTCGGGTCCGGAGAGCGGACTTGATTTCGCAAAGAAACAGGAGAGCAGTTTTGGCCGTGAATCGAACGCTGATTTTGTTTCTGGCAATAGCGATATCTGTTTCGCTGGCGTTCGCCCTCCCCGCCCCTTTCGATACTGTCGGCGGTTTGATTCCTCCGGCGGGCGGCTTGATGCCCCGTTACCCGGCGCCGGCGCCACCCGAAAAAATCACCGCCCGCGACAATCCCAGCGATGCCGGCCGCAGGATTCTCGTCTCCTGGTCGCTTTCCCGCGATGACGGCGCCGGCAAAGATAATGTAACCGGCTATGAAATATTCAGAGCCTTTGCCGGCGACACCGTTTTTTATTCGATCGGTATGGTGGGTCGGGGACAATCATATTATATCGATTCGAACACCGACGACCATAAAGAATATGTCTATCGGGTGGCCGCCACCGACGGAGTCGTGCTTTCGTTTTCCGCCGATTCGGACCCTGCCCGTTCCTATGCCCAGTGGTTCAATCTCAACTTGAAATACATGTTTTTGCTGGGAGTCCTCATTTGCGGTTCGGTCATCTATTTTATCTATCACGCCCAGAAGGGGAAAAAGCTGTTTCTCAGGAAAATCGCTGGTCTTCAAGCCATAGACGAAGCTATCGGCCGGGCGACCGAGATGGGCCGGCCGATTTTATTTATCCCGGGAATCCGCGATATGGATGACGTCCAAACTATCGCTGGAATCACCATCTTGGGACGCGTCGCCAGGACTATAGCCGAATATGACATAAAAATAAACATGCCGGTTTCGCGGTCGATTGTCATGACCACGGCGCGGGAAACGATCAAAGAGGCCTACGCCGCCGCCGGCCGGATCGATGCTTATTCGGATGATTTCGTTTATTATCTGACCGACGAGCAATTCGGTTACGTGGCCGCCGTCGATGGCATAATGGTGCGGGAGCGGCCAGCCACCTGTTTCTATATGGGGTCGTTTTTCGCCGAGAGTCTGATTTTCGCCGAAACGGGCAATTCGATCGGGGCGATCCAGATCGCCGGCACCGCCATGCCCGCCCAATTGCCTTTTTTCGTGGCCGCCTGCGATTACACGCTGATAGGCGAGGAGCTTTTTGCGGCCAGCGCTTATCTTTCAAATGAGCCGAAGCAGCTCGGCAGCCTCAAAGGACAGGATGTGGGAAAACTTATCGCCATGATGGCGATTCTGGCCGGTTCGATCGCCGCCACCGCTTATTCGCTTTCCGGCGTCGGCTTTTTTGATTCTATCCACCGGTTTTTGCTGGGAGTTTTTTCTTTGAATTGAATAGAATCACGATTTGAACGAAAAAAAAGCGGAAATGACGAGAACGAAAATGATTTTCAAGAAATCGCAGTTAGCTGTTGTTGACGCGGCGGTTTCGTCCGCCTTGCCGGAAACGGGAATCGGATGAAGCGGCAACTGCCGGTTCTGATTACCGGAATCGTTGGGGCGGTGCTGGTCGTTTCGGTATTTATACCGCATGCTCCTTTCGGTCGCCTCGGCGAGGATTTCTCCGTTTTTTTCGATATCATAGCCGTATTCGCCTTTATTCTCGGCGGCGGAAACCTTCTGCGGGTCCATGGTGACAAGATTTATCGCCGGGCCAAAGGGTGGCAGTTTTCGATCGTGACGGTGCTCGGTTTTATTATCACTCTGATTGCCGGCGCTTTCAAAATCGGCAACGTAAACGGTATCCGCGGCGATGTCACCGCTCCGGGATCGTTGTTCACCAATATTTACGATTTCATTTTCACTCCCCTGCAGGCCACGATGTTTTCCATACTGGCTTTTTTTGTGGCCTCGGCCTCCTACAGGGCCTTTCGGGCGAAAAATAAGGAGGCCACCATATTGCTGATCACCGCCTTCATCGTGCTGCTCGGCCGCACTCCGATAGGCAATTACGCCACCGCCTGGTTGCCCTCGTGGCTGTCCTTTTTTCATGTGCCCAATCTGGCAAATTGGATTATGGCCATCCCCAATCTAGCCGGCCAGAGGGCGATTATGATCGGCATTTCGCTGGGGGTGGTATCGATGTCGCTGCGGGTGATTCTGGGAATCGAGCGCGGCTATATCGGATCGGAGGGAGGCAAGGGATGAGGATTGTTCAGGTCTTCAAAAACATCGATCGCCGGGTGATTTTTCTGTTTATCGCCCTTTCGGTAATCGTCCCGCTGATTTTCAACATAACTTTCACTGAGAAGGCCAGCCCGATCGTCAAAAATATATTCGATAAGATCGAATCGCTGCCTGAGGGATCACGGGTGTTGGTTTCGCTCGATTACGGCCCCTCGACTTTCCCCGAAATCCAGCCGATGACCAACGCCCTTATCCGCCACCTCAACGAAAGAAAAATGAAAATATACTATATGTGTCTTTGGGCGACCGGGCAAAACCTGACCACTTATACGATCGATTCGGTGCAGGTGCGCGAATTTCCCGACCGGCGCTATGGGATCGACTACGTGAATTTGGGATACAAAGCCGGCAACGAGGGGCTGATCAATGTGCTGCTTACCGATATGAAGAAAATGTATTCCACCGATGTGCACGGCACTTATACCGATGATATCGTGATGATGAGGGCGCTGCGCAACCTCACCGGTTTCGATCTGATTATCAGTCTCGGCGGCGGTTCGCCCGGAATCAAGGAATGGGTCCTATTCGCCGGCGATCCGGGAAACATTCCGGTGGCGGGCGGCTCGACGGCGGTGCAGGCTCCGCTTCTGTATCCCTACTGGCCCAATCAGCTCGTCGGTCTGATGGGCGGAATCAAGGGCGCCGCCGAATATGAGTCGGAACTGAAAAAGCATTATCCTGTTTACGAAAACAGATCGCAGCCGGGAATAAAGATGATGGGACCGCAGGCGATCGCTCATATCGTAATCATGCTGTTCATAATAATCGGTAATATCACCTTCTTTGTCGAACGTTCGCTTGCCAAACGAGGGCAGGCTCATGGCTGATATCTGGACTTGGATCGGCGCCCTGCTGACGCTGTCGATATTGTCGTTTCTTTATAAAGACAACGTTTTTTACAAATTCGCCGAACATCTGTTCGTCGGAGTTTCGGCTGCGTATTGGATGGTTATAGGGATCTGGGGCACGCTCTTCCCGAATCTCATCGCCAAGATTTACCCCGAGGGTGTTCGTTTTGTTCTGCCATCTCTGGCCGACAGGGAACCGGAGTATCATTACCTGATCGCCGCAGTCCTCGGCGTCATCCTGCTTTTACGTCTATTCCCCAAAATCGGTTGGGTCTCCCGCTGGGCGCTGGCCTTTATCGTGGGGACAACCGCCGGCTTGAATCTGGTGCGCTATCTGCGTTCCGATTTTATCGGGCAGGTGCAGAACTCGATGATACCGCTTGTCGTATTTGAAAAGGGATCGCTGAATCTTCTTGAAAGCCTGTCGAATACCATATTGATCGGCGGGCTGCTTTGCGGTCTGGTTTATTTTTTCTTTTCCAAGGAACATAAAGGAGCGATCGGTACGGCGAGCCGGATCGGGATTTGGGTTTTGATGATGACTTTCGGCGCCGGTTTCGGCTATACCGTGATGGCTCGTATTTCGCTGCTTGTCGGCAGATTTCAGTATCTGTTCGCCGACTGGCTGGGGATAATCGGCAGGTGATGCAGTTATCTTTATGTAATAGCGAGGGAGGTATTGAATTCTGTCGTCGGCAATGGTGATGATGTATTCCGATTTTTCTCTGATTTTTAAGCGTGCGCCGCTTGCCAATAGATGGGGAAGCGACCTGTCATGAAAGTGTTCGAAATCGCCGGTTTTATTTTTTTGATGGCGGTGGCCATGCTGTCGGCCGACGGCTGCTCGAAAGGCTCTCCCCGGCAGGCGCTCGAACGATACTGGAAGGATCTTGAGCGGATCGATCCGGCGAAGGCCAACCGGCACTGGCTCGATCCCAGCCCGCCGAACGCCCCGGCCGACTGGCATTTCGCGCCGCCCGACGATACGCTGGCTCGGCATTATGCCTCCCTCGATCGGAAAATCGAGGAAATCGAAATCTCGGATAGGCGGGCGCGCCTTGAAGTGATCCTTTCGGATTCAGCGAATCAGAAAATATCCCTGACCTATCACCTCGTGAATTCGAAAGGATGGAAACTGGTCAATCCTCCCGATTATTACTGCGATGAATGGGTGATAAACGTGCTTGATGGATTGATAATTAAGGCTCCTCCGGGGAAAATGCCGGGAGCTGATTTTTATGAACCGTTGCGCACGATGTTTGCGCATACCAAAACGATGCTTGAGGTGAAGGACGCTTCGCCGATCACTATCTATCTGGCCGATTCTCCCGCCGAGGTGGAAAAGCTGTCCGGCAGCAGATTTCAAAGGCGGATGTGGTTTTATCCGGCCGGGGCGGCGCTTGTTTTCGCTTACCAGAACCGGCCGTTGCCGCCCAATATGCCGCTTTTGCAGGCCCGGCAGATCGCCGTCGGGCTGGTTCCGATTCTCGCTTACCGCCGCTATGGGCACGATTCTTACGACGTTCCGCTGATTAAATACGGTTTGGCAGTTTATTTCTGGGGAGCCGACGGCCATACGCCGGAGGTCGTCCGCTTGCTGGCGGCCCAGTCGGGAAGACTTGACTCATTGCCCGACTTTGCTCTGCTTTTCGATCCCGAGCTGTTCCGGTCCGATGTGAGTTTCTATTCGGTCGTGGGGTCGCTCGTGGTCGATTATTTGATCAAGAATTACGGCTGGAGTAGATTTAATGAGTTATATTCGGCAAGCGAGCGGCTCGAATCGTTCGGCCGGACGCTTTTCCGGGAGGATGAAATCGAAGCGCTGCGCGACGGTTGGCGCGCATACCTCGAGAATTTTTTGGAATCGGCCAAAAGGCAAGAAGACAAAATCAAGGAATTTGCACTCAGCAATAGATACAGACGGAGGTAGTATTGATGAAGAACCGACAGGTAGACTCCGGCGCAATCGGAATTTTGGCTGTCCTTTTCGGATTGCTGTTTTTCGGTTCCGCGTCGTGGGCGCAGGTTCCGCAATCGTCGGTCGCCGCCGATACGACAGGCCCGCCCGCGCCGCAGCCGCCGGTAAACGTGCGAGTCGTCGATAAGCCAAACGACGCCGGCCATGGATTGATCGTGAAATGGGACCTCTCGCCGGATGACGGCGCCGGTTTGAATAACGTATCAACATACGAAATATTCCGATCGGCGTCGCCGGAAGGCACGTTCATATCGAGAGGCATAACCATACGGGGAAATAAGGAATATGTGGATTCGGACAACCTTGCGCCCAGCGAGGGGAGGCCGAATCCTAATTACATGCCCGCCGGCAGTACTTGGTATTACAAACTGACCGCGGTAACTGAAAACGGCGTAAGATCCGCAGAAACCGCCGTTGTCTCCGGTACAACCGTGGAAAACCTTTTTCATTACGGTAAATTGCCGGTTCTGGTCGGCGCGGTTTTGTTCACCGGCTTGCTTTTATATTTGATTATCAATGCAAAGCGGGGGAAAAAGCTTTATGTGCGACCTCTGGCGGGTATAAACGCCGTTGACGATGCAATCGGCCGCGCCACCGAGATGGGCAAGCCGATTCTTTATATCCTCGGGCTGGGAACAGCCGGTGATATTGCCACCATAGCCGGTTTCACGATTTTGTCGCGGGTGGCCAAGCGCACCGCCGAATACCAGACCCGCGTTCTGGTGCCGGTCAATGATCCTGTCGTTCTGGCGGTGGCTCAGGAGACGGTCCGCACGGCTTATCTCGAGGTCGGCAGGCCCGATCAATATAATCCTGATAACATTTATTACGTGACGTCGATGCAGTTTCCCTATGTGGCGGCGGTGAACGGCATAATGCTCAGGGAGCGGCCGGCGACCAATTTCTACATGGGCGTCTTTCATGCCGAGGCGCTGATTCTGGCCGAAACGGGCAACATAGCCGGGTCGATCCAGATATCGGGCACCGACCAGATAGCCCAGTTGCCTTTCTTCGTGGCCGCCACCGATTACACACTGATCGGCGAGGAACTCTATGCCGCATCCGCTTACCTGTCGCAGGAGCCGGTTCAATTGGGGACACTGAAAGCGCAGGATTACACGAAGGCAATTGTAATGTTATTGGTGATTTTCGGCGCAATCGCCATCACCGCCGGCTGGACTTTTTTGCGCAATTTGGTAACCATAAACCTGTAACTCGGAGCGATCGATGAAACGTGAAATTCCCATTATCATAGTCGGGGTTACGGGTGTGATCATGTTTTTCCAGTACTTCATACCCACCGGCTGGTCCGAATTCATTTTCACCTATGCTCAGGACTGGGTCATGGTGATAGGAATTCTCTCCCTGCCTCTCGGGATCTGGAGTCTGGTTAAGGCTAACGTGCTCAAACTCAAAGACCCCAAGGAAAGATTCTATTCGGCGGTTCTTTTGGCCGGCTTTCTGGCCATGGTGCTGACCGGTTTGAAACGCGAATCGTTCGAGGCCGGTTCGGTGTTCATGAAACTGTTCAATACCATCTTGATACCTATTCAGGCGACGGTGTTTTCGCTTCTGGCGTTTTTCATCGCCAGCGCCGCCTATCGCGCTTTCCGGGCGCGCTCGGTGCTGGCCACCGTCTTGCTGGTTACGGCATTTCTGGTCATGCTTCGTTTCATCCCCCTCGGGCCGATTTCCACCGCCAATCTCGGGATTGTTGCCTGGATCCTGTCGGTTCCCAATATGGCCGCCAAGCGGGCGATCATGATGGGGATAGGCTTGGGCGCCGCGGCCACCGCAATCAAGATAATCCTCGGTATCGAACGAACCTATATGGGTAGAGATTGAGGTGGTGGATATGAGTTTTCTAGAAAAAATGATGCTTATAGACCGCCGCTGGATCTATCTGTCGATCGGCTTGGCGGTGATTATCCCGGTGGTCGTGAGTTTTGAAGTTCCGGTATCGGTATCGCCCGAAGTCAGGAAAATATACGACTTCGTCGAAAGTTTGAATGCCGGGGACTACCTGTTTATAGCGGTGGACTACGATCCATCTTCGATGGCCGAATTGAATCCCATGGCCGAGGCGGTTCTGAATCAGGCGTTCGCCAAAAACCTTAAAGTCATTATCGTGACCCTGGCGCAGTTCGGACCGGGGATGGTGGAGGACTTGACGACAAGACTAGCCTCCGCTCATAATAGGGTCCGCGGCGAGGATTACGTTTTTCTGGGTTATCGACCGTATCCGGCTATCACGATCATGCTGATGGGCATCAACTTCCGGGTTCCTTTCCCGGTGGATCATTACAGCGTGCCTCTGGATTCGATGCCGATGATGCGGGATGTTCGCAATTTCTCGGATGTCAAAGCGGTGATCGATTTCACTGCCGGCAACACGGCCGATTTCTGGATTACCTACGGCGTCGGCCGTTTCGATTTTCCGTTGGCGATCGGGATCACCGGCGTCATGGCCGCCGATTACTATCAATACCTGCAATCAGGACAGATTTTCGGCATAATTCCGGGGGTAAAGGGGGCCGCCGAGTATGAGGAACTGGTGGGATTCCCGGGCAAAGGCAAGGAGCAGATGGCCTATCAGGTGATCGCCCATTCGGTGATTATCGCCTTCATCCTTATTTCCAACATTGCCTATTTCGCCACCCGCAAACAAAAACAACAGCTTGGAGGCGGCAGATGACGACCGAACAGGCCATTTTGAACGGTATTGCGGTATTTCTGACGCTCTGCATATTCAGTTTTCTTTACCGGGACAACCCGTTTTACAAATTTGCCGAGCGTCTGGTGGCCGGAATCGCCACGGGGTATTGGACGATGCTTCTTTATCATACGAATTTTACCGATAAGGTTCTGACCCCGATTTTCGTCCGCGGCCAACTGCATTACATTATCCCCGCCTTGCTCGGGGTGCTGATGTGGACCAGATTTTCCAAAAAATACGCCTGGCTGTCGAGATATTCGATTGCTTTTTATATAGGGATATCCTCCGGCGTTACGATAACCGTGACTTTATACACATTTCTATTCAAACAGCTTCAGGCTACGATAGGGATGCCGATAACGGCAGATTACGCCGGATTCAATACCTTTCTGATCGTTCTGGCGGTGGTATCGGCTTTGGTTTATTTCTTTTTCTCGTTGCCGCACAAGGGAGCGGTAGGAACGGTTTCGCGAATCGGAATTTACGTCATCATGATCGGATTCGGGGCGGGTTTCGGGATGACGGTTATGGGGCGTATCGCGCTGTTGGTCCAACGGGTGATTTTTATCAACGATTACGTGAGAGGATTGGTGGCGTTCATAGGCGGATCATGATTTATTGTCAGGGCGATGTTGCAGGCAGGGGTGATTCGGCAAGCACCCCTGCGCTGTCGCTCCACAAAACCCCTATCGCTCCTTGTGCTGATTCGGCAAAAGCGGCATCGCCCGCTTACATATCCGGGTAATGCGGAGTCTTGGTATGGGGTGATCCGGACTCCTTAGCGGGCAAGGGAAGTCTGCGGTTATTTTTCTTGTTATATTTGATAATATTGAGTAAATTCAAACATGCGGTCGGCTGCTAAATTCGCGGTTTTCTTTTTTTTACTCAGTATAACTATTATCGCAGGGGAAAGCAGAGCGGAACCCGATTCCGCATTTTCTGTGCTCTCGAATCCTGTCAGGAATTGCCGTATATCCGATAAGCCGAACGATGTCGGCGGGGCGCTGATACTCGAATGGGAGCTTGTTCCGTCCATTTCGGCGGCAGGCCATGCAGGTGAAATCGCCATTTATCGGTCGGCGGCGGCCGCCGGGCCGTATGAATTGGTGGCCAAACTGCCCGGAAGCGCCCTGCGCTATGAAGATTCCGGCCTGGAGGACGATATCCCCTACTTCTATCGGCTTGCCTATGTCGAAGAGGGAATCGAGTCGGCGGCTATGGAGGCGGGGACCGGTGTGGCCTCCGGGCAATGGTTCCATACCGGCCGGATTCCTATCCTGATTTTGATGCTGCTGTTCAGCACAACCGCCGTGTTTTTCATTAGACGCGCCCGCAAAGGATACACATTCAAAGTCAGGCCGATAGCCGGAATCAACGCTGTCGATGAGGCTATAGGGCGGGCGACGGAGATGGGCCGCCCGATACTTTATGTGCCGGGGCTCGGTAGCGCCGCCGATGTCGCCACGATCGCCGCTTTCACGATTCTGGCCCGAGTTGCCCGGAAAACGGCTGAATATAACACCAGGGTGATAGTGCCCAATTACGATCCGGTCGTCATGACTGTATGCCAGGAAGTTGTTAAAGAAGCGTATTCGGCTGCCGGCAAGCCTGATATGTATGACCCGAAAGATATTTTCTATGTAACGCAGGATCAGTTTCCTTATACGGCTGCGGTCAACGGCATAATTCTTCGCGAAAAGACCGCCACCAATTTCTATATGGGGATGTTTTATGCGGAATCGCTGGTATTGGCTGAGACGGGGTTTGTGGCCGGATCGATTCAGATCGCCGGAACGGATCAGCTCGTGCAAATTCCGTTTTTCGTCTGCGCCTGCGATTTCGTGCTGATGGGTGAGGAATTGTATGCCGCCTCCGCCTATCTGTCCAAAGAACCTCAGCAACTGGGCACGCTCAAGGCGCAGGATTGGGGAAAAGTGACGATCGCCGCATTGATAATTCTCGGCACGATATTCGCCACTTTCGGCTGGAAATCTTTCGCTGCCTGGTTCAATGTCGGATAGGCGCGGCCGGAGGGATATGTTGGGTTGTTCTGCTGCTATGATTCGTAAAACAAGGCGTTGCCCGAAGGATCGAGCGTGAAAAGAGAAATACCGCTTCTGATAGTGCTTGTTTTCGGCGTTTTCATGGCCTTTCAATATTTCGTCCCTCACCGTGTTTCCTCCAATATCTACCAAGAGTTCAACAACTGGACGATCATTATCGGCATATTCACGATGGTGATCGGGATCGCCTCGCTTTTGAGTGTCCATTATGGAAAAATCAGATTCAAAAAAGAAGGCTGGGGATACTCTTACGTTACGATAATCTCGCTGGTGGGTATGGCAGGCCTCGGATTGTTCGGCGGCATGGAAAACAAATTGTTCATCAATCTGTATCGATTCGGGCTTTCGCCGGTGACCGCCACCATGTTTGCCTTGCTGGCTTTCTTTATCGCCAGCGCCGCCTATCGGGCGTTTCGGGCGCGCACGGTGTTATCGACTCTCCTCTTGCTGGCGGCCGTCATAGTGATGTTGGGCCGGGTGCCGATCGGTGAAATTATCAGCGGCTGGCTGCCGGAACCCCTGCAGCTTGCGAAAATCTCCGAATTTTTGCTGTATGTTCCGAACACGGCCGCCAAAAGGACGATTTACATAGGTGTAGGTCTCGGCGTGGCGGCTGTTTCGCTTAAAATAATCCTCGGAATCGAAAGAACCTGGCTCGGCGGAGACGGCAAATGAACGGGGAGCAAAAACCGCATGACGGTTTCTGGCTGCGGCTTATCAATATCGACCGGCGCTGGATTTATCTGGTTATCGGGATCGTGGTATTCGTTCCGATTTTGTTTCCGATCGGCCTGCCGGTTCAGGTTACAAAGGAAGTGCAAAACGTATATGACCGCATCGACAGCCTTAAAGCCGGTTCGATCATAATGATTCCAATGGAATACGATCCGGCCACCATGGCCGAACTTCAGCCGATGGCGTATGCGATTCTGCGGCACTGTTTTTCGAAAGGGATCAAAGTCATTTCAACCGCTTTGCAAATCGAGGGCGTGACAATCATAAAAAACGACCTCGAATTGATAGCTGCCGAATACGGCCGCAAATACGGCGAAGATTATGTGTTTTTGGGGTATAAGCCTTACCCGGGAATCGTGATCCTGAACATGGGCGAGGATTTTCGCAAGCCGTTTCCGCGGGACTATTACGGCAATCTGCTGGACAGCCTGCCGATGATGGCCGGAGTATATAATTATTCGAGCTGCGCCATGATCGTGAATATCAATGCCACATCGGGAGTCGATTACTGGATAAATTATGCCCATACACGGTACGGCGCCCCGCTGGCGATAGGGGTCACGGCCGTCATGGCTACCGACTATTATGCGTTTCTGTCGTCGAATCAGATATTCGGTCTTATCGGCGGCCTGAAAGGCGCGGCCGAGTACGAAAAATTGATCAATCATCCGGGCCTGGCGACTCGGGCCATGGATGTCCAATCGATCGCCCATAGCGTCATAGTGATTTTCATCTTGGTCGGCAATATCGCTTATTTCTCTTCGAGGAAGAAAAAAGGTTGATATGGAGCAGGTTTCGCTGGGAACGGTTCTCTGGTACACGCTCGGTGCCTATTTGACTTTGTCGATATTTTCGTTCTTGTATAAAGACAACCCTTTTTACAGGCTTGCTGAGCACCTGATAGTCGGGCTGTCTGCCGGTTATTGGATCGCCGTTTTGTATCACCAATCGCTGGTGGCGCTCTGGCTTGAACCCCTGACTAACGGTTTTAAGGCCGTGATCACGCCCGGCGGCTCTTTAGCGGAGGAATCAGGGCGGCTGCTGTTGAGCATTATTCCGGGTATCGGCGGACTGATAATGTTCACCCGCTTTTTCCCGAAAATTTCATGGCTGTCACGCTGGCCGATCGCTTTTTATCTGGCCATATCCGCAGGGGTGGCGTTGCCGCTGTATCTGCAAAGCTTCACGGTCGAGCAGATGCGGGCAAGCATGATACCTCTGGGCGGATCGCTGTCGGTGGTTTTGAAAGATCTTATCGTGATAATCGGCACTATTTGCGGGCTTGCTTATTTTTACTTTTCCATGCAGCATAAAGGGATCGTCGGCGGTATGGCCAGATTCGGCGTATGGATACTGATGATCGGATTCGGTTCGACATTCGGCTATACCGTCATGTCGCGCATCTCCCTTTTGATCGGCCGCTTCCGATTCCTTATCGACTGGGTGAATCAAATCGCCGGCTATTTGAAATAACCGCTATTTCGCCGATGTTCAAAGTATCGGTACTGTCGATCAGCGTATATTCGGTCTGTCTTATATCGTGTATTTTTTTTGCTTTACCGGGGCAAGCCGCCGATAATGCGCCGACGATATGTCTTTATGACTCGATATTCCTGACGATCGGCCGTGATTATAAGGCAACCGCTTATCACCGGCAGGCGTTTCGTTTCGGGCCGACTGCTGATCCGGCTGTCAGGGACGTCATAATAGCCGTCAACAATCATATCCGCCTCGAGCAGATCGAAATCACGACGACGTTTCCCGACGGCCGCGCAATCCGTATCGCCGACGGCGACATCAGGATAATTTCGGATTACGGCCCCGATTATTTCGCCGACAGCAAAACGATAGTCGCCCCGATTCCATTCGGCGGCGAAGGATCGGTTGCCCGCGTCAGCTATCGAATAGATTTCGACTGTCTGCTCTATCTGCCACAATATTTTCGACAACAGGCGATTCCCGTCCATAATTCGTATCTTGGCGTAAAATCGTCTGTTCCGTTCGGATTTTATTCGACAGCCGGCCGGTTCGAGGTATTCGATTCGAATGATTCGGTGACTTTTTTTGCCGCTTTTATTCCGGGATCCGCCGGGAAACAGAGCGGCTTTCCGAAGGATTCCTACCGGATCGTGATAAGGCCGAATCATTTCGATTATGAGGGAAAACGATTTTCATCGAAATCGTGGGATGATGTTGCGGCCTTTTACGCCGATATTTCCTCTATCGGTCTCGGGAACGATACGGTTCTGAATAATCTGGCATCGGTTATTTGCCGCACCGCTCTGACCGCTCTTGACAGCGCGGTTGCCCTGAACCGGTTCGTAAACGAGAATATCCGCTATATATCGGCTGACCTCGGCCGCGGCGATTTCAGACCGATGAAACCGGCGGAAGTATTAAGGCGGAAGTACGGCGATTGCCGGGACCAGTCCGCCCTGCTGGTCGCCCTCCTCGAGGCCGTCGGCTTTAAGGCCTATCCGGTGTTGGCGGCCACTCGAGACCGCGTGGAGATAATCGATACTCTGCCATGGCCGGGTTGCTTTAATCATGTGTTCGTGGCGGTGGAAAACGGCACGCCGGCCAAATCAGGCTATAGATATCTGTTCTTCGATCCGGGCGGCAGATCATGTTGCGATCAGGTTCTTCCAACGCGACTGAGAAAACGGCTGGCGCTGGTTTGTCGCCCGTCAAAAGGGTCGGAGCTTGTCTTGCTCGATTCAAACGATCTCGGGAATCTGATTGAAATCAACATGACTTTCAAGGGTATGGCTTCAAATATCTCCAGCGGAGAAATAACACTGAATTTTTTCCGCGATCCCGCTTTCACCGTATACTCCCCGGATACGGCCGAATTCAGCAAAAACGTCCTCGAACAATTCCCGGTGCTTGGCGGCTATGGGACCGGTGTCCGGAATATGGTCGTCGATCATCTTGCCCGCGACAAGGCAAGTATCAAGGCGAAAACCACCGGACGTTTCTTCGCGACGGCCGACGGCGGCCATTTGTTGTTTATTATCGCCTCGCCGCTTGCGGATTTTCTGCGGCGGTTATTCGATGTTGACATAACCGATGATGTCCTCGATATCGAATACCCCATGCGGCTGAAAGAAACAATCAGTTTGACGCTGGCGGAGGGACGCTTTGCCGAGGAGGACTCGGTAAGCCTGGATTTTCAGCAAGGTGGTCTGCAAGCGCATTTCACGGCCTATTTTGCCGGTAAGCGATGCCAGATTTATCGATTCATCAATCTCAGCAGATATACCTACGATACGGAAATCGTTCGACGGTTTTCCCGGTTTATCGACGAATCGTCGGATCGCCTTCCGGGAAGAATTCCTATCGAATAATTGTTGAGTGAAATTGCCCGGAATTTCGGAAAGAAATGACATTTTCGACGAAAGCGATTATCGCTAAAATTAAACGGCTTGCCTCAATCGATTCGATCAAGGCTGTTTCCCCGAATACCGATCATGGACAGCATTTTCGCATTGGCTTGCATGTGGTTTTGTTGATTTGCCTGTCGGCCGTTGGCCTGCCGGCGCAGAGGATTCCAGGGCTGGTTGAAATGCTGGCGATTTATCCGGATCAGGAAGCGGTCTATCTCGACTTGAGCGACAGCACCGCGGTCAGTTTCGATGGCGGCGGGTTCCGATACTCCAGGCATTTCCGTTCGCTGGCCATGGCCCTTAGGCGGGGCGGTGGCGTTGCGGCGAGCGCAACCACGCCCGTGGTTTCAAACAGCGATCCGATTACCGCGACCGCGTTCACTATTTCTCCCGAGGGCGACACTTTGGTTATTGCCGATACGGAGATGGCGATAATCGAAATCCAGGGCAACAGGCGCCGGATAGGCGTGACCTTTCCGGATTCGCGGGCCGGTGCCGTATTCGTTTTCGAGTGGGTGCTCGAATCGAGTGAACCGGCGTTTTCCGGGCGAAGATATCTGGGGCGGAGTTATCCGGTGTTGCATAGTCGGGTGGCGCTTTCGGCTCCGGTGGACTGGGTATTCAACCATATCGTGAATCCATCATGCTTATATCGCTATTCGAGATCGAACGAATACATCAAATCGGGTGAATTATGGGTGAATTACGTATGGGAGGCAGGCCCGTTGCCCGGAGCGGTTTTTGAGCCGGATAGTCCGCCGGCGGATGAATTCATTCCTTGCCTTCTTTATGGTTTTTCCCACGATAACCGCTGGCCCGATCCCGAACGAAACAAAGTCAGCTGGCAATCTCTGGCCGGAGCCTATGCCAGCAGGCTACGGGAACTAAACAAAGATTCGGAAACGCTACGGGCGAGGGCGATCGAGCTGCTGAAAGACGTGCCGCAAAAAAGGCAGCGTCTGCAGAGAATCGTCTCTTATGTAACCGACAATTTCCGGCCGCTTCATTCGATGATCGATGTTACCGATACGCCGGAACGGCTATTGGCGCGCGGCTGGGGTTCTCAGGCGGAGGCTGCTTTTATCGTCGGCTGGTTTCTCGGCAAAGCAGATATCGATTACGATTTCGTTTTGATTTCAACCAGAGACAACGAGAAAATAATCCGAGATTTTCCGGCCTTTCTGTTTTTCAACCGCCTTCTTTTGGCCGTGCGCGATGGCCGCGATACGATCTGGATAGATCCGCTTTGCAGGGGCGCCCCCGTCGGCGTATTACCGTTCGAGGATCAGGCTGTCGATGGTCTTATCGTCGGATCGGCGGGGCAATTTGTCGGCACCCCCGTTTCGGATTATCGCGAAAACGGTCAGGCGGTTCATCTTAAAATTTCATTCACCGAAAACGGCACGCTTCTGGCCGAGGGGATAGAGCTGTTTTCGGGTTCGCTGAATATAGAGGAAAAAAGAAGGCTTCAGGAAGAATCACCGGAAATGCGCCGGGAAAGATGGTCGAAAATGGTCTTGGGCGGTATTGTCGGATCGAACCTGACAGAAATCGAGTTCGAGGATGTCTTTTCGCCGATCAACCCCTTTCGCGTCAGCTATCGGATCGTCGCACCACGCTATGTGGCGGAAAGCAGCCGGCGGATATTCCTGCCCTTGGATATTTTGGGACGCTGGAATAAATTTGAGTTCTATGAGGAAACACGAAAACTGCCGATCGAATTGGGGCGACCCCATTCGCAACAGGAAAGAATCACGGTGGAGATTCCCGCCGGCTGGCGGGTGGAGCAACTTCCAGAAAATTTCAGCCTGACCAGCTTTTTGGGAGAGATCTTTTCGGTTGTCGTCGTTTCAGCCAATACGATAACAATAACCCGCGGCTTCAGTCTGAAACCGTACCGCCTGAAACCGGAGGCCTGCGCCAGCCTCAACGGCTTTTACGCCTCCGCCAAGAACCAAGCCGATAAATATCTGGTTTTAAGACGATAGAATGCCGGAGTTACCCGAAGTCGAGACAATCGCGCGCGATTTACGCGCCGCTTTGATCGGCCAGTCGGTCGTAGATGTCTTCATTGTCAACGAGACGATTGTCGAGCCGGAACGCGATTACGATGTGGCCCAACTCATAGGCAAGAGGATCAAACATATAGATCGTCGGGGTAAAAACCTGTTGCTTTATTTCGAGTATGGCCTAGCGATTATATGTCATCTGAAAATGACCGGAAGATTGATCGTCGATAACACCGAAAAGAATCATGACAAACACCTTCATTTCTGGATTCAATTCGAGAAGAATCGACTGTTGTTTTACGACACAAGGAAGTTCGGCCGGATCTGTTTTATTTCGGAAAAGAGAATCGGCCGACACGCGCGGCTTGCCCGCCTCGGCCCCGAACCGTTCGATATCACGAATACCCGCTTTGCCCAAGTCGTGAAGGCCAGACACAAAGCGATCAAATTGACCCTGATGGATCAAGAAGTAATCGCCGGAATCGGTAATATATACGCTGATGAGTCGCTTTTTGCGGCAGGCATCAGGCCGACGCGAAAATCCTCGACGGTCTCCCGGCAGCAGCTTCTCCGCCTTCATTGGCATGTAAGGCAAACTTTGCAGAAGGCCTTAGACAATCGGGGGAGTTCCGTCAATGATTATCTCGATGGCAACGGCCGCAAGGGGAATTTTCAGAATCTGATCGAGGTTTACGGCAGAACCGGCGCTGCCTGCCGGCGCTGCGGGACCACGATAAAACGGATAATTCTCGGCGGCCGATCAACCCATTACTGCCCGCACTGCCAGCGCTGAAATGTAATCGATGACCGCCATCCATAAATTCGATGAACGAAATTCAGCCGCTTGACCGCCGCTCTACGGGTTCCCTGTTTGATCACAGGCTATCGTGTTTCCGAATTTTCGTTTATCGCCGACCCGCAATTGGAAGGATAGCTTTTGGACTGCGGCCGCGCCGGATTTCATTGCCGGAAGCCGCGCGTCCGGCTTTCGGCGATAAAAACCGCTGCATGCAGGGCGAACGATGCGGCGATCGATCCTACCGAAAGCGATGGGCGGCTAAATCTTCTTTTCGAACAATCGATAGCGTTTATAGGGCCGGCCGCCGATATTCTGAAGAGCGCTATTCATCAGAGCGTTGTCCTCGAGAATCCAGGAAAGCTCGCCCCATTTATAACCCCGGGTTTGGGCCACTCGATATGTATCGACGTAGAAGATGTTATCGATTCCCAGTTTCTGGTATTTATGCACCACGCCGGTGGCCATGATCCGGACGCCGTCGATCGAGCGTCTGATTTTCGTGTGCCAGAGGAATTTCAGGAATCCGGTCGGGAATAGCCGGCCGTTCATTTTTTTCAAAACCGGATTCAGATTCGGCATGGTCAACGAGAAACCGGCCGGCTCATCGTTTACGAAAGCTAGGAAAACGATATGCGGATCGACGATCTTGATGAAATCGGCGGCGACGTGTTCGATTTCCTCCTGCGTCATGGGAACGAATCCCCAATTCTTGCTCCAAGCGGCATTATATATCAGGCGGATATTTTCCAGTTCGCGGTCGAAATCGGCCAGATTGATCGCTCTGACTTTGATCCTTTCCCGCTTTCGGATTATTTTTTCGAGGCGCAGCGAATTTTCCGGCAACGGGATGGTGTGATCGAGATAATATGCCAGCAGATCCTTGCATTTGACAAACCCGCACTTTTCGGCAAGGCTCAAATAATACGGCGGATTATACGGCATTTGGAAAACCGGCGGCAGGTCGAATCCGTCGCAGAGAAATCCCCAATCGTCGTTGGAGGAATAATTGGCCGGGCCGCGCAGACGATCCATGCCGCTTTCTTTAGCCACCGAGGCTGCCGCCCCGAAAAGTTCCGCCGCCAACCCCTGATCGTCAGGGCATTCGAAAAATCCGAAAAATCCGGTCTTTTCATTGTGAAATTCGTTATGGCGGTTGTTTATGATGCCGGCTATTCTGGCGATCGGCCGGTTGTCTTTATAGGCGACGAAAAATCTGGCCGACGAGTGACGGAAAAACGGGTTGATTCGGCGGTCGAAAAATTTCCGCAGATCGGCGATTAAAAGCGGCACCCAAAAGGGATCCCCGCGATAGAGGGAAAAGGGAACCTTTATGAAATCATCCATCGATTTCCGGTCGGATGCTTCTATTATGCGATAGGATCTCACGATTTGATCGTTAAATTATGCCGACCTTTTTGCCGACCTTGAAAAACGTTTCCAGCACCCGGTCCATCTGCTCGTCGGTGTGGTTGGCCGTATAGCTGGTTCTGATCAACGACGAACCCGGTGGAACCGCCGGAGAAACGATCGGGTTGGTGAAAATTCCCGCTTCCGTCAGTTCTTTCCAGAACAAAAAAGTCTTCAGGTCCTCGCCGATATATATGGGTATTATAGGAGTCTCGGACGTGCCGAGATCGAACCCCATGGCTTTGTATTCGCGATGCATTCTCCGAGTGATCTCCCACAGCCGCGTCCGTCTTTCCGGTTCGTTTTGCAATATTTCGAGACTGGCCAGAACCGCCGCTACCGCGGCCGGCGGAGGCGAGGCCGAAAAGATCAAGGCTCTCGAAAAATGTTTGATATAGTGAATCACTTCCTCTTTCCCGGCTATGAATCCCCCTATCGAAGCGAACGATTTGGAAAAGGTTCCCATCACCAGGTCAACCTTGTCCTCGAGCCCGAAATGCTCGGCGGTGCCTCGTCCGTTTTCGCCCAACACCCCTATGGCGTGGGCGTCATCCACAAGTATATTGGCTTTGTATTCGGCGGCCAGTTCGACTAGCCGCGGCAAATTCACGATGTCGCCCTCCATCGAGAAAACGCCGTCCGTCACGATCAGTTTTCCCGAATCGGGCGATACCCGACCGAGAACCCGCTTCAGATCATCCATGTCGTTATGGCGATATTTGATCGTTTCGGCGAACGACAGGCGGCAGCCGTCGACTATGGAGGCATGATCGCTGCGGTCGGTGAAAATATAATCGTCCTTGCCGGCGATAGTGGCAATGGTTCCGAGGTTGGTTTGGAAACCGGTGGAAAACACCAAGGCCGCTTCCGCTTTCATGAATCCGGCCAGTTTTTCTTCCAGTTCGACGTGGATGTCGAGCGTCCCGTTGAGAAACCGCGATCCGGTGCATCCCGAACCATACTTGTCGACGGCCCAGTGGATTTTTTCGATCACCTTCGGATGGTTCGTTAGACCGAGATAATTGTTGGAACCGATCATTATCACTTTTCGGCCGTGGATAGTCACTTCGCAATCGGAGCCCGAAGAAATTTCGCGGAAATATGGATAATAGCCGGCTTTTATAGCCTCGCGGGCTGCGGTGAAATTACGGCATTTTTCAAACAGTCCCATCATCAACTCCAAAATTGTCCCGGCTTTTATTGCACACCTGATAATATAGTTAAAACATCGCAATATGTCTCCATTGCCTAATCTTGTCAAGCTAATTAAGCCGATTACCAATAGCCAGTCGGTGCGCGCATATCATTCTTTTCCAAAACACCACCTTGCGGAATTATTCCGGAACAAAAGCATATGGCTTGACTTTTTGCCGATATACATTAAAATATCGAACATTCAAACTGGAGACCGTCCGAGATGATTATCGATGAGGGGATTTTCAAAGCCTACGATATACGGGGTATCTACCCAGAACAGGTAAATGAACCGGTGTTTTTGGCCGTCGGGCAGGCGGCGACCCAGCTTTTGGGGGTGAAAAAAGCCGTCGTCGGCCGGGACATGAGGATCTCGTCGGAAAAACTCGCTGCGGCTTTTGTCGAGGGAATTCGCCGCGGCGGGGCCGATGTCACCGACGTGGGATTGGTCTCGACCGACGCTTTGTATTATGCGGTCGGAAAGTACGGTTTCGATTTCGGCGGCATGATCACCGCCTCGCACAATCCTCCTCAGTATAACGGGCTGAAAATGTGCAGGTCGGAAGCGGTACCGCTGTCGGCGGAAAAAGAGATGGCAAAAATCAAGGATCTCATAAAATCTGGCGATTTACCGCAAGCCGCAAAAAGAGGCGGCTACGTCACCCGCGATATCACCGACGACTTTATAAATCATGTTCTGTCGTTTGTGGACTTATCCGTGATCAAGCCGTTTAAGGTCGTTATCGATGCCGGCAATGGCATGGCCGGTGTGTTGGTCACCCGGCTTTTCGAACATCTGCCGTGCCGCCTTATCCCGATGTATTTTGAGCTTGACGGTACTTTTCCCAATCATCCCGCCAGCCCTATCGAGCCTGAAAATATCGCCGACCTGCGCAACCGGGTGCTCGCCGAAAAGGCCGATTTCGGGGCGGCGTTCGACGGTGACGCCGACCGGATGTTTTTAGTCGATGAAAACGCCCGCCCCTTGGGGGGAGATATGGTCACGGCCATGGTCGCCAGATCCCTTTTGGAAAAACATCCGAATGCCACGGTCATCTACAATCTTATCTGCTCCAAAGCCGTCCCGACCGTTATCGAAAAAGCGGGGGGAAAGGCGATCCGCACGCGTGTCGGGCACGCCATAATAAAACCGATAATGAAAGAGCATAATGCGATTTTCGGCGGCGAGCATTCAGGCCATTTCTATTTCCGCGATAACTGGTACGCCGATTCGGGCCTGATTGCGTTCGTCGTCTGCCTTGAGCTGTTGAGCAAGTCGGGTCGTCGGCTGTCCGAACTGGTCGCCTCATTCGATACCTATTATCGTTCAGGTGAGATCAATTCCAAGGTGAACGATATCCCCGCCAAACTCAAACAACTGGTGGCCGCCTTTCCTCAGGCGCGCGTCGATTATCTCGACGGGGTGACGATCGATGCCGGCAGTTTCTGGTTCAACGTCCGGCCATCCAACACCGAACCCTTGCTGCGGCTGAATCTCGAGGCCGAGACGGCCGAAATAATGCGGAATGCAACCGACAAGGTCCTGGCCCTGATCAGGAGTTGACCGTGGCCGATTACCGGTCTATAAAGGTGCTGGTGGTCGATGATGAACGGACGATCCGTGAGCTTTTGAGCGATACGCTTGCGGCTGTCGGCTACGCCTGTCTTACCGCCGAGGATTTTCGGCAGGCTGTCGACATTCTCGATCGCGAAAATATCGACGTCGTGATAACGGATATCCTGTTGCCGGGCCGTTCCGGTATAGAACTGCTTAAGCATGTAAAAAAATCGAAGCCGCAGGTACCGGTCTTGGCGATTTCCGGAAAAAACATATCAGGAGACGAGATTCTCGCGGCAGGGGCCGATGGATTTCTTGCCAAGCCGTTTCGGATCGGCAAAATAGAGGATTTGATCGAGTCGACGCTGGCCAAATATGACTCATCGAAGGCTCGGCATCGGCCAACGCCGAAAAAAATCCTCGTCGTCGATGATGAAGAGAGCATCAGGCGCACACTTATCGATTCGCTTGCGGCGTTGGGTTATCAGGCGGTGGGGGTCGCCGACGGTTCCATGGCCTTGAAGGAAATCGAAAACGGATCATTCGATCTGGTGATTTCCGATATCAGGATGCCGGAGCTGAGTGGTATCGAGCTGCTGAATGCCATCCGCCGAAAATTTCCGAATTTGCCGGTGGTTATAATCACCGCCTATCCGCTGGCCTATCCGGAGGAGCGGGCGATGCTGGAAGGGGCCGCCGGATACATTTCAAAGCCTTTCCGGATCAATCAAATAGATAAATTGCTGAGCCGGATATTCTATAATTTTGAGGCGCCTGACTGAGAAACAATGCCCCCTATTTTGCCGACAGGGCGAATCGCGGTCGGGTCAAGACGCGACTTGAATTTGAAAGCGAACGAAGTTGCCGGATGATGGAATTCAGTCTGGAGGAATGATGATTTTTTTTCGCCTGTCCTTGACAATGCTGTGTTTGTGGATGTCGGTGTCCCGCGCCGGTTCACAGCAAATCGAATCTATCCTAAAAGAGGCGGATACCTGGATTATTACCGATACCGCCCGCATTCATGCCTATATAGACAGTTGCAATAAGGTCACCGATTCGAAATTGAAAAGTTCCCCCTTTTGGAACGAAACCTACCGAGATCTGTCGTTTCTGATGGGTATCGATGACCTCGGCCAACCCCAGATCGACAATACCGGCAGGATATATTTCACGATGCGGATCACCGGTCAGATCGAACACCTTTTTTATGTGGATGAGCCGCTGGGCTGGCCGCGTCAACTTACCCCGAACAACTGGGCGGAAGAGGGGCTTAATATTTATTATTACGAAGTTCATCCATCGGGAGACTACGTTCTGGTCGGGGTAATGAAGCACGGTTCCGAAAAACACAATATCTGGCTGTTCAATCGGGATGGCGGTTTCCGGCCGCTGCTTATCGATCCGAATACTGGCTACAGCAACGTGGTTTTCAAAAATAAAGACGAATTCTATTTGATGGTCTCGACCGATACCAGCCGCCAGCTTTGTCTTTATTCCATTTCATCGGGGAATTTGCAGCCGGTCTATCGCGACAAGGAATGGATCGATATTTCGGATTACGAAAACGGGCGTCTTCTTTGCACGAGGTGGTTTTCGTTTTCGGAAAGCCAGTTGTTCATATTTGACGAGCGGTCGCGCAAGATAAGGAATATAACCGGAAAAGGGTACTTCGCCGCCGCGGCGTTTTCAGGCGACGGAAGGGTTATCTGTATATCCGATGCGTTGTCCAAACCGGAAGAAATGACCAAGCTCGTTTTCGTCGATCTTGCAGGCAAAAACCGGATTTCGCAGTTTTTCGATCCCCGGCTCGAAATCGATAATTTTATAGCCGTGCCGCGCGCCCGAGCCTGTCTGGCTTTGCTGAACCGCGATGGCTATTCGGAAATCGCCGCGGTGGATCTGTCCGGAACATCGCTGATTTGCCCGGTAAATGAACCCGGCGTCATAAGCGAAATTTCGGCCAACGATTTCGGGGAATTCACCTACTCTTATAATGCTCCAAACAAGCCGAACACGATCTATTACGGCAGGCTTAGTTTGGCCGCGAAATCAACTGTCGCCGAAGTGGCCGATTTCGGTTTCGATTTCTCCGAGGTGAACATTGAAACGGTGAGATATCGTTCCCGGGACAATACCCTGATTCCGGCCCTGCTTTATCTGCAGAAAAATATCCGGAAGACCGCCGATAACCCGGCCTTGGTGATTTATCACGGAGGACCGCCGGATCAAAGCAGGCCGCAATTTCAACGGAACGTAGCATTTGCTTTAGCCAAAGGGTTCATTCTCATGTTTCCGAATGTCCGCGGTTCCACCGGCTATGGCGCCGCCTTTGAGCGCGCCGACAATCTCGAAGGGCGTTTCAGGGCGCTTGAGGATGCCGTTGCGGCACTGGATTTTCTGGTCAGCGAAGGTTATTCCAATCCGGCTAAAATCGGTATCTGGGGAGGGTCTTACGGCGGCTACACCGTCAATTATATTTCGGTTACGGCGCCGGAGAAATTCGCCTGTGCCGTAAGCGAGGTGGGGGTGGCCGATGTCGATTACGGCAATACCCACGGTGATATCACCTTTCAACGAGGCTGGGAGCTCGAATTCGGTCCGATCGGAAGCAAATTGACTTATAATCTTTCGCCGATTTTCAAGGCCGATGCTATCCAGCGTCCGATTTTTCTTACCGCTGGATTCAACGACCCACGGGTGTTCGCCGGAGATCCTCGTCGGTTCGGTTTCTTATTATCCAAATTGGGCAAAGATGTGCTCTATTTTGAATCTCGGACAAGCGGCCATTGGGGCACGACCAAACAGCAAGTCATCGAGGAGTTCACCCGGGCTTACGTGTTTTTCCAGGATCACCTTATGGGCAGATAGGCTGAACCAGCCATTAACGGCGGCCGAGCCGGTTCAATCCATTTCAAATCTTCCCGCTGAAAGAATTCTTGATTGGGTTAGTCGCCCACAGTTGCAATCGGAAAAATCGTTCTGAACGCAGGCGACTGCGGTTATCTATATTCCTTAAAAAACTCTTTGTTTTTGGGGGTGGTTTTGTATACTATTCATAGAGTAATTTGGCTTCATAATGGAGTAATTTAAGCCGCATTGAGGCTTGGGGACGAAGCAAACATAGATAAAACCTGCAAGTTACAATCGTGGCTATTGAAATAAATACGGCTTAGGAGGTTGTTTTGAGCTATCGACATTGGTTTTTCGGGGCCGTCGTCGTCATCGTCGGCCTATTGCTTAACGCGGTCGTCATGGCCGGCCAAAATATCAAACTGGCCGAACTGCCGAACGATATCGTCCTGATGCGGCAGGACAGGTCAGGCGTAGAAATCGAAGTGACGACAGGCGCGATCGATTTTTACGAAGTAAAAACAAAAGAGGGGATATATGAACTTCTAACCGCCGACCACCTCGTGCGTTCGCAGCGCGAGGGGGAACCGAATCTGCCGACGGCCAACCGGTTGCTGGCGGTTCCTTTCGGAGCCGAGCTGCAGGCGACTGTCACCTCATTTGAGACGATGGAAATTGATCTGGCCGACTATGGGATCACTTTACCTCTGATGCCCGTTCAACCTTCGCTCTCCAAATCTGACGATCCCGAACTTGTCCCATTCGTCATCGACCGAAATCTTTACGGCAGAGATGAATATTATCAGCCGGGACTGGTGCGCACGGAGGATATGGGGATAATGCGCTCGATGCGTTTGGGGTTGGTCGTGGTAGCGCCTTTCGCCTACAATCCGGTGTCCAACAAACTGAAAATTTACACCCGTATATCGGTCAAGGTCGATTTTATCGGTGCCGATTGGGAACAGACGCGCCTGATGCAGGAGAAGTTTTATTCGCCTGCTTTCGAGCCGGCGTTCAGCCACCTTGAAAACTACGAAAGTTTCAAAGAACAGTCTCTTATTCTCGATGATATCACAAGATATCCATTGAAGATGGTCATAGTTTCGCACCGCATGTTCCAGTCGCAATTGCAGCCTTTTATCGCCTGGAAAATCAAACGCGGTTTCAAGGTTGTGGTTGGTTATACTGACAGCATAGGAACCACCAACACCGCCATCAAGAGCTTTATCCAGAACATTTACAATCAGGGAACGCCCCAGGATCCGGCGCCGTCGTTCGTGCTGCTGGTGGGTGACGCCCAGCAGATACCGCCTTTCCAGTTCAGCGGCCATATTTCGGATCTGAGTTTCTGCGAATATACCGGCGATAATGTTCCGGAAATCTATTACGGCCGTTTTTCGGCGCAGAATACAACCGAGCTGCAGCCGCAGATCGATAAAACGCTCGAATATGAACGTTATCAGATGGCCGATCCGAGCTTTTTGGGCAACGTTACCATGATCGCCGGGGTCGATGCCACCTATGCGCCGACTTACGGCAACGGTCAGATAAATTACGGCACCAATTATTATTTCAACGCCGCCCATGGCATATATTCCAACACCTGGCTTTATCCGGCTTCTGGGCAACCGGGTGCGGCGGAGGCGATCAGGCAAACGGTCAACAGCGGTGTGGGGGTGATCAACTATACCGCTCACGGAAGCCATTCCGAATGGTCGAACCCACAATTTAGCAGTTCTCAGGTTCAGGCGTTGACCAATGCCGGCAAATATCCGTTGGCCATAGGTAATTGCTGTTTGACCAACACCTTCGGCACGGATTATTCCACTCCCTGTGTCGGCGAGGTCTGGCTTCAGTCCGCCAATAAGGGGGCTATAGGATATATCGGTGGCTCCAACAGCACGTATTGGGATGAGGACTATTGGTGGGGAGTCGGTGCGGAACCGGTAAGCTCCAATCCTATCTATCAGGCGAATAAGCCGGGCGCCTATGACGGGCTTTTTCACGATCGGGGCGAGCCGCTGCGCTGGAATTATATCTACAACGATGCCATTATTTTCTGCGGCAATCTGGCGGTGATGCAGGCGGGCAGTACGCGCATTGCCTATTACTGGCAGATATATCACTTGATGGGCGATCCGTCCGTCATGACCTACCTGCGGGTGCCGTCGACCAACCCCGTCTCTCACGCCTCAACCGTGCTTATAAATGCGACGACTTTCACGGTCAGCGCGGCCCCCTATTCATATGTGGGATTGTCTTTCAACGGTGTCTTGCATGGGGCCGCCTTCGTCGATTCAACCGGCACGGTGAATGTTCCCATCACGCCTTTCGGCGTCCCCGGAACGGTCGATATAGTGGTGACTGCCCAGAACAGAATCCCCTACATTTCCACCATTCAATCGATTTCTCCTTCCGGTCCGTATGTTGTGCTCGATAGTTATTTTATCAACGATTCGCTGGGCAACAACAACGGCTTGATCGATATCGGCGAAAATATCAGGCTGGGTGTTCAATTGAAAAATGTCGGCCCGGATAATGCCTATAACGTGACGGCGACGCTTCTGGAGACCGACCCATTCGTTACGGTAACCGACAACAGCGAGACCTACGGCACGATAAACGGCAACAACGGCGTGGTCAACAGAACGAACGCTTTTGCTTTCAGCGCCGCCGGCAACACCCCCGATGGGCACGTGATACCTTTTCAGATAAGCGTCAGCGGCAACGCTCTTGATATTTGGAACAGCAATTTGAATTTGACCGTGCATGCGCCGACACTCGGTTTTGTCGGGGTGCAGGTGGCCGATCAAAGCGTTACCCCGAACGGCATACTCGATCCGGGCGAATCGGCCTATCTGACCGTGACTCTCTCCAACAGTGGGTCAGCCGCCGCCGGCAACGTTGCTGCCATCCTCAGCGTGGCTGATCCTTACATTACTGTGAGCGACAACTCGGGAACATTCGGCAATATTGCCTCAGGTGGAAGTGCCAACAATACCGCCGATCGTTTTTTGGTCAGCGCCAGCCCGAACTGTCCTCAGGGATATTCGGTGACATGCAATCTGGCTGTCACTGGAAACGGTGGCTATTCTGCCAATTTGAACTTCAATTTGGTTGTCGGCGACCGGGTCGTATTTTTCTCAGATGATTTTTCCACCAACCTCGGCTGGACCGGTCTTGGTGGCGCGGGCGAGTGGACAATCGGGCCGGCAACCGGCGGTTCGGGTAGCGATTCCTTCGGCGGACCCGATCCGGCTCAGGATCATAGCCCGTCTTCGGACAACAGGCTTCTGGGCAACGACCTGACATCCGGCACCGGCGGCGACTACAACCCGAACATTTCATCGCCGGCTTATGTGACTTCGCCGATAATCGATTGTTCGAATTACCGCAGCGTGCAACTCAAATTCTACCGTTGGTTGGGAGTTGAAAGAAACACCTTCGACCATGCTCGCTTGGAGGCCTATAATGGAACGAACTGGATTCAGCTTTTCGAAAACGGCAGCAATCATATCGATGAAACGGCCTGGAGCGAGCAGAATTACGATCTTTCGGCCATCGCCGACAACAATCCGAATTTCAGAATACGCTTCAGTATCGGCCCCACTGATGGTTCATGGCAGTACTGCGGCTGGAATATCGACGATATCACGCTTAAAGGATATCAACAGGGCCAAGCGACTTATCCTAATATGGTCTATTTGCCGGGCAGTTTCGCCGACAGCATGGTTCAGGGCGAGACGGCCACTTGGTATCTGTTGGTGATCAACAACGGCAATGCGGCTTTGCGGGCGACTTTCAGTTCATCGGTTGCTTGGGTCAACGTGAGCGAGTCACTGCAGACCATTCAGGCCGGCGATTCTCTCGTTTTTCCGATAAATGTGAATTCCTCTTCTCTCGGAACCCCCGGTTTGCATAGCGGCAATTTGAGCTTCTCCTGCAACGACCCAGATATGCCGAGCGGGAATATTCCGGTATCGCTCTATATCTATGCGCCCAGCATCAGTATCGCCCCGCTGGCGATAACCGACACACTGCTTTCCGGCGAACAATCGCAAAAGGCGATGATAATCTCGAACGGCGGACCGGGGCGTCTGAATTTCAGCGCCGAGGCATTGACCAACGACAGGTTGCGCCGCGTTATCAGGTCGTCGGCCGCCGCGATGGAAACGGGAGTGGTCGAGACAGCCGCCCGACCTGATGATTTCAGCATACTTGATCAAGATAAAGGCGGGACTCTCGAACCGGTTTACCCGCCGGTCATCGCCAGCCAGGGCGGTCCGGATCAATTCGGCCATCGCTGGATAGATTCGGACGAACCCGGCGGCCCCGTGTTCAATTGGGTTGACATATCGGGATCCGGCACCCGTGTCGTACTGACCGATGATTCCTATGCCGGGCCGTTCAATATCGGATTCTCGTTCCCGTTTTTCGAGAACAGTTATGCGCAGCTTTATATCGGCTCCAACGGCATCATTACTTTCGGCAGCGGTTCTTCCTCTTTAAGCAATACCGGTATCCCCAACAGCAGTGCTCCGAACAATATGATTGCCATGTGGTGGGACGATTTGAATCCGGGGGCATACGGAAACGTATATTACTATTTCGATTCGCCCAACAGCCGGTTCATCGTGAGTTTCGACAGTATCCCGAACTACATAAGCGGAGGCGGCACTGGGGCTTTATCGTTCCAGGCGGTTCTTTACAGCAACGGCCGGATCATCCTCAATTACGCCCGTATGAATCCGGGAACCGATACGGACAGCCTGCGCGGGGCCACCATCGGGATCGAGAACTCGGCCGGCAACGACGGCCTGCAGATTTGCTACAATGCCAATTATATGCATAATCAGTTGGCCATAAAAATAAGCGCCGGGACATGGCTGGCGATCGATCCCGTTTCGGGAAGCTTGGCGCCGTCGACATCCGATACGCTGATCGTTTCTATCGACGCCGGCGATCTGGATGATGGGGAATATACCGGCCAGATTATGGTTACCTGCAACGATCCGTTGCATGGTTCTATAAATATACCCGTTGGGTTGTGGGTCGGCGATTTCGGACCGGCCGGCTGTCGGTATATTCCGGGTGATATCAACGGCGACGGCAACGTTCAGGGCAGCGATGTGACATTCGGAGTCCGCTATTTCAAGGGTCTTTCTTCTATGCCGCCGCCCGACTCATGCTTTGACGATTCGATGGGTGTGTGGATTTATGCGGCCGGCGACGTCAACGGAAGCTGCGAATTCCGCGGTTCGGATATAACCATGCTGGTTTCGTTCTTCAAGAACTACGTTTCTCAATTGACTTACTGCCATCGCACACCGCCCTTGCCTCCGCTTCGCCTGCCCGCCGGCTGGATTTGGGATAAGGAAGGCGGTGCGATCCGAATCGAAAAAGGGGTTGAATCGGAATCGGCGATTTATCGCAAGTCCGAATAGGCGGCCGTCCGAAAGACGGATTTCCCGAGGCAAGTTTCAAAGGGCACGGCGAGACGTGCCCTTTATATTTTTTGGAGCCGACCGATTAGAGCGTCAAGAGTGTTCAGCCGGCACCGATTTGAACTTCCTGCAACAGCGCGATCGGTTATCTCTATAGTTGACGGAATGATCCTAAATATTTCGCTTATACATCCACTCGAGAAGTTTTGTATAGCCGAGCTTTTCCCAGAATTTTATGGTCTCGATATTTTTGGTGGCGACCAGCAATTCCACTTGCTTGACGTTCAGGCGGCGGAAAAACTCATGGGCGTCTTCGGCTAGCATCCTGCCGATACCCCTTTTCCTGAATTGTTCGAGTACGAAAACATCGCCGATAAAGCCGAACTTGCCGAGCCGGAAAAAGTATGGTTTGCGTGAGACATACGAAAAGGAGTAGCCTACTATTTCGCCGTCCACCTCGGCCACGGCGATTCGGTAATTGGGATCGCTAAGTCTGTCGAGTATTTCCCGGGCGAACCGTGATTGTATCCGCGGCTTCACCATGAACGAGTCATCGAATTTTGCGTTGTATTCCATGAATTTCAGCCACAGCCTCGAGATCGAAGTTATATCTTCCGGCAGGGCGACACGGATTATGGCTTCGCTTTCGATTTTCCCGCCGGTTTTCCCATCAGGCGTCATAATATAACCTGAACTCCCAAGGATGGGGCCTGATCCTGATTTGATCGACCTCGTTTTCTTTCATTTTGATCCAGGTTTCGATAAGACTCTTGGAAAACACCCCGTCTTCGGTCAAAAATGAGTTGTCTGCCGCCAAGGCTTCAATCGCCCTTAACAATGACGACGGCAACAGCGGATATTTTTCCAAATGTTCCTTATCGGCTGCGCCGACATCGATATCAAGCGGTTCGCCGGGATCGATTTTGTTGCGGATACCGTCAAGCCCGGCGGCCAACATGGCGGCAAAAGCAAGATATATATTGGCGGTGCCGTCGGGCGGTCTGAATTCAATGCGCATCACCGAGGGGTCTTTTATGTAGCCCGGGATTCGCACGGCCGTCGTCCGGTTTCCGACCGAATAGCTTATCCGGACGGGCGCTTCGAATCCCGCCACGAGCCGTTTGAATGAATTCGTCGACGGGTTGGTGAAAGCCAGCACCGCCGGCGCATGCTTCAGCAGACCGCCCAGATACCACCTGCCGATCTGTGATAGTTTGCAGGCCATATTTTCATCGTAAAACAAAGATCTTCCATCCTTGGCGACATACTGATGCACGTGCAAACCTGATCCGGGCTCCATGAACAACGGTTTGGGCATGAAACTGGCCGACTTGCCGAAAGCGGCGGCGCTGTTCTTGATAAGATACTTGGCCAGCTGCGATTTATCGGCCATCGTCGAAATCGAGCCGAGGGCGACCTCGATTTCCTGCTGCGATGCCCCACCGACCTCGTGGTGATGATACTTTACATCGAGTCCGGTTTCCTTGAACAGCCTGCAAATATGTGATCGGATGGCGAACGTCTTATCGCGGGGCGGTGTGGCGTGGTAGCCGTCCTTATATCTGATTTGGTGACCGAGGTTGGCCTCGTTATCAAGGCCGGAGTTCCACTCGGCTTCTTCGGAATCGAGATAATAGAAGCCGTGGCTGGGCGATTGGTCGTAACGCACCTGGTCGAACAGATAGAATTCGAATTCCGGTCCGACGATCATTTCGGCTCCGGGGATAAGTTTTTGCAGCTGTTCGATTGCCTTGCGCAATGTATGGCGGGGGTCCCGCGGATGCGGCTCAAGCGGATTCACCTCGCAGATATCGGCCAAAAGCGACAGCGTGGGTTCCTTGTAAAAAGGGTCGACAAAGTAAAAGGACGGATCGGGTTTGGCGATCATATCGCCGGCTTTGACCGAAAGGAACCCGAGCGAGGAGCCGTCGATTCCGATACCGTCCTCGAATGTTTTTTCGCCGAACTTTTCCGCCGGCAGCGTTATGTGCCGCCAGTAACCTTTCAGATCGGTGAATTTGATGTCGATAAATTCGAATTTCCCGTCTTTGATTTTTCTTAACACTTTGTCAACCATCCTGCACCTTCCTCGCTATCAACAAATTGCGAAGACAAGATATGCTTCGGCGGGGCGGTGGTCAACGGCAAAGGCTGAATGCGGGGGAATGGGATGGTCTTTTCAAAATCCGCCGACTTCCCAAAGCGAAATTCCTGTTTTCTTTGTCGAAGCTATGACGGCTTTGACCAATTTAAGTAGAAGTTCATCTCCCGTTTTCTTTCGGTTTTTTTACGGTCGATATGAAATTCGTTGTTGGTTTCCCCCGAAATCGTATTCGTAACTATGCAAAATCATATAATAGCCCCAGAGTCAAAGCAGAATGCTTATTTTTTTCCCTCCGGCTCGGGCACCGATTCGTCGATTCCCGCCAAGCGCCGGGCGATTTCCACTTTTTCCTCGAGGTTCGCCGACATTCTAATCATCAGTTTGGCTCCGTCAGGAGAGCCGCCGCCGTGCAGACAACCCGGAACCCCGGCGCCGATCGTCGTCCATTCCACCAGACGGGCTGCTCTCACCCGCGTTTCCGCCGATGCTTTCGCTTTCAGATATTTTCGCACCAGATGGCCATATTGCGGCGACACGAAATCGCGGTAGCCGGGCATACAGCCGGTTTCCCCGATCCCGCCGGCGATATCCTGCGCCAGCCGGGAGGTTTCATAGGGAAGATCTGCCACGTGAACCTTGTTGACGTTGGCCAACAACATATCGCATTGCCAAGCCCCCGATGGGTGCTTTTTGCCCAGCGCCGCCGCCGCTATTCCCAGACCGTAAGTCGTTTCATTATTGATATGCATCCTGATTATCTTGTCGTTGAATGTTTTCGACTGCAGGCCGTTGGCTCTGGCGGTGAGCACCGCCGCGCCGATTTTGATATCTCCCTGACCGGCCACGCAAGCGCCTATCGCCGCCCGGTAAGCGGCGATGAAATACAACACGACGTTCAATGAAAATTGATATTCGCCGGCCATGAAAACCCTTTCATTCGGAACGAATACGTCCTCGAAAAACAAGTATGCTTGCGTTATTCCACCCTCCTTGACCGGAATATCGAATCCCTCTTCAAGCTCGCGGGTATCGCTGGGTCGGCGTGTCTCGACGATCGTCAGGCCGGCGATGTCGCGCGGAATCACGAAAGCAACAGCGTAGTCCTTATCCTGCTCCTTGTATCCGGAGCCGGGAAGGACGAATATTTCGTTGGCCGCCGCCACCCCGCAGATCATCACCTTGGCTCCGCGCACGACGATGCCATCGGGGCGCCGCTCGACAATCCGTAAAGACATATCGGGGTCCTCCTGCTGCGAGGGCGATTTTGTCCGGTCTCCTTTGGGGTCGGTGAGCGCTCCGGCGATCGTTATGTCGTCGGCCTGAGCCTGCTTCAGCCAATCGTGAAAGCGGCGATGATAATCGGTGCCGAGCTTTTCGTCCATATCGAAAGTGGCGGCGAACATCGCGTTCAACGCCGTCCAGCCGACACAGCGGCCGCCCGTGCAGGTTCCGGTGAGTTGAAACATCCGCCGCTTCATTCGGCTGTTGGCGTACATATCCTCGGGGCTCCGAATGATCGAAAGGTAGCGGCTTATCGGCTCGCCGGTCAAATGGGAGGTCGTGGTGAGTATATCCTTTTCCCGAGGGTCGTTGTAAAGTTTGAACGACTTGCCGTGTCCCTCCACGGTCAGCCGCGTGGCCGGATGCGTCGTGACATCCTCGATGAGTTCCTCGAACTTGTAGATGTTGGGTCGCATTTTCTTCAAAGAATCGATATATTGTTGGTAGCTTCTTAAAGACATGGCCGGCTCCTCTTGTTAAAATAGATATTTTTAACCAAATTTAATTTATTATTCGGCCTTGTTACAAGCAATATCTCCTTCGGCACGTCTTGGGCAAGCGGGGAACATCGATTTGCGGCGATTGGTTATCGTTTTTATATTCATAAAGTGAAAAGGCAGTGAACAGGATTAATAGATATCATATGATTTTGGCGATTCTGCTGCCGCTTTTGAGCGGCTGCTACGCTACGGGAGGCAGGATGTTAAAGACCGGAATGAAAGCGCCGGATTTTGCATTGAAAGATGACCGGGGAAACGTCCACCGTTTGTCCGATTACCGGGGACGGAAAGTGGCGCTTTATTTTTACCCCAAAGATGATACTCCCGGATGCACCAAGGAGGCTTGCTCGTTCAGGGATGAATTTTCCGAGTTTGAAAAGCGCAATGTGGCGGTGCTCGGCGTATCCGTCGATGACGAATCGTCCCATGCGGCATTTCGCGAAAAGTATGCTTTGCCGTTTACTTTGCTTTCCGATACCGACAAGAAGGTCGTCAAACTTTACGGAGTGTGGATCGAAAAGAACGTGTATGGAAAGAAATCGATGGGCACCGATAGGAAAACTTTTTTGATAGATGAGGACGGGACGATAATTCATATTTTCGATAAGGTCAAACCCGAAGAGCATGCCGGCGAAGTTCTCCAGGCTTTTTTCCCCGAACGCTGAAAAATCCGCGGCAGCACTGACTTCTGATTTTGACGGCTTTTTGTGTAAATTCGAAAGAAGTTGAACACAAAAAGTTGATTCCCCGATTATCTTCGGCTATAATCCCGGCGTATAATGAAAAAGCGGCGAAGAAGATATGCTGGTTGATTTAATTGTTGTAACCATGCTGACGGCGACGGTTGTCGACTGCCCGAGAGCAGCCGTCGCTTATGTTCGAAATCCCGAACAGCAGGCCGCCGGGCAATATTCGCCGGCCGATTCGGTCCAAAGAGATTCCGCTTTTTCAACTTATGATTCGCGGCGAGAGATGCGCTCGCCCCTCACGATAAGCTCAACGACGAAATCGCTTAAATTGAGAATAAAGCCGCCGGCGGGGATGAAGTTCAATCGACGTTATCCTTTTTCCCTGAAAGTGCAGTCCAGCGACACATTGGCGGTGAAAATAGGCAAATTCGTTGCCGGAACCGCTGAAAAGACCATCAATATTCCGGTGACGGCGGCAGTCGGCCGGGCGGTGATCGATATCGATGCCGAAGCCGGCTATTGTGAAATCGGCGATGATTCGCGCTGTCTTGTCGGCAAAGCAGCGATCGCGATACCGGTCGATGTTGTCGAAAAGGGCGGCGCTCCTTTTGAAATGACACTTAAATTAGGTGAAAAATGATCGACAGAAAGGGACATATGGGAAATTCTGGAATCAGGACGGCCTTGTTTGGTCTGGCCGTCGCCCTATTATGTTCGCCGCTGTCCGGCCGGGCCGATTCGCTGTCTTCGGCCGGCTACTGGATGAATGGCGAAGTTCATCTGCGCAATATTCGGAAATTGACCTCCGGAGGTGAAAACGCCGAGGCCTATTTTTCGTTTGCCGAAAATAAACTGGTTTTTCAGGCGACCGTCGATAGTTTCGCCTGCGACCAGATTTTCGTGATGAATATCGACGGCGGCGACAAGCGGTTGATTTCCACCGGCAAAGGGAGAACCACCTGCGCTTATTTTCTGCCGGGAGATTCGTTGATCTTGTATTCATCGACGCACCATGCGGGTCCGGAATGCCCGCCACCTCCAGATAGAAGCAGGGGATATGTCTGGAAATTGCACGACGTATTCGACATATATCTGGCTGGTATCGACGGCAGAATCCGCCGCCGTTTGACCGCCGCCCCGGGTTACGACGCAGAAGCCACCGTCTCGCCGGTCGGCGACAAGATAGTGTTCACCTCGACGCGGGATCGCGATCCGGAGATTTACTCTATGAATCTCGATGGAACGGAGCAGAAGCGGCTTACCAATATCAGGGGGTATGACGGCGGGCCGTTCTATTCGTGGGACGGCAAAAAAATCGTGTTTCGCGCCAGCCGCCCGAAAACCGAATCGGAGCTGCGGGATTATGAAGAGCTGGTCAATGAAGGACTGGTTCGACCGACGACGCTCGAAATATATGTGATGGACGCCGACGGCAAAAATATCCGGCAGGTCACCAATCTGGGCAAGGCCAGTTTCGCCCCGTTTTTTCATCCCGATAACAGGCGGATCATATTCTGTTCGAATCTTAACGGCAAGAATCCAAGGGATTTCGATCTCTACATCATAAATATCGATGGCAGCGGTTTAGAGCAGGTGACTTTCAACGATACATTCGACGGATTCCCGATGTTCACCCGCGACGGCAAGAAACTGGCTTTCGCCTCGAATCGTTTCGGCGGCAAAGTCGGTGAAACGAACATCTTCGTGGCCGATTGGATAGATTGACGGCTGTTTGTCGGCGGGTCTGAAGCCCGTCTGACGAATTTATTTCAGGATTATTCTGGCGTCGATAGCAAGCGAATTCTCCGCTTGCGCGCCGGCGATGAACGGGTTTATATCGAGCGATTCGAATTCCGGAAAATCACCCACGAGTTGGGAGAGCCGCAAAAGCGTTTCCTCGAGTATTGCATGATCCACGGGGGCGGCCCCCCGGAAACCGGATAGAAGCGGATATCCTTTTATTTGGCGAATCATCTCCGCGGCATCCCGATCGGTCAGCGGATGCATCATAAAGGCGACGTCTTTCATCACTTCAACCGAAATTCCGCCGAGGCCGAACATCAGCAGGGGGCCGAATGAGGGATCGCAATTCATGCCGATAATTGTTTCAATCCCGCCCCTGATCATCTTCTGGATTACCACGCCGGCGAAGCTTCCATTCCGGGTAAAGGCCGCTTCCAGTCTGCCGAAAGCCTTCTTCGCCTCGGCCAGCGATCCAATATCCAGCACCACGCCGCCGACGTCGGTTTTATGAATGACCTCGGGATCGTCAAGTTTCACCGCCTGAGGATAACCTATCTGCGGAGAAATTTTCACCAGCTCGGCCAGCGTCTTTGCTGTGGCGGTGGGGGCTACGTTGATACCATAGGCGCGCAAAATCGCAATCGCATTGCCGCCCATTATCGCTTTCCGCCCTTCGGCCGCGGCGGTTTTGACCACTTCGGCGGCGGCTTTTCTGTCCACTTCGAATGTCCTGATTGCTCCATCGGAACGATTTCTGTATTGGGCGCACTTGACCAGACCGGCAAGCGCCCGCGCCGCCGCTTCAGGAAACGTATAAATCGGGATATGGCGATTGGCCAGTTCTTCGTGACCGGCGATGATTTCCGGCATGTTCATGAAACAAGCCAGGAAGGTCTTGCAGTTGTTGAACCTGTCAACCGTCTCCGCAATTGCATTTATGACCGCCCGATGATCAACTACTATTGGCGGCACGAATATGCAGATGATCGAATCTATATTGGGATCGCGGAAAACGGCGTTTAAGGCGGCGCCGTAAGCATTCGGGCCGCCGCTGGCTATCACGTCGATCGGATTGCCGACCGCGGCCATATCGGGCAGATTGGCGCGCAGATAGGCGGTCGATTCCGCCGTCAGCGGGGCTACCTCCAGGCCTGCCCCCACGGCGGCGTCGGTGGCCATGATACCGGGACCCCCGGCGTTGGTAATAATCGCCACGCGATTTGATTTCGGCAAAGGCTGACTGACGAATGCAAGCGTATAATCGAACAGCTCATCGACGGTATCTACCCTGATTACGCCGCATTGACGAAACATGGCATCGACACCGACGTCAGGTGTCGCCAGCACACCGGTATGCGAACTTATCGCTTTCGCTCCGGCGGTGGTGCGTCCGGCCTTGATAGCGATGATCGGTTTTTTGTGAGCAACCCTTCTGGCGATTTCGGCGAAGCGGCGGGGGTTCTTGAAATTCTCCAGATAAAGCAAAATCAATTCGGTGCGGGAGTCGTTTTCGAGGTACTCAAGCATATCGGCACCCGACACATTGGCCTTGTTGCCGATAGAAACGAATATTGAAAAACCGAGTTTCAATTGATAGGCGTAGTCGAGAATGGCCTCACCGAGGGCGCCGGATTGCGAGATAAAAGCAACTTTGCCCTGCCTCGGCCGGGTTTTGGAGAATGTCGCGTTAATCGAGATCTGCGGATCGGTGTTGATTATGCCGAAGCAGTTCGGGCCGACCATCCGCATGCCATATCTATCGACAATTTCTATCAGGCGCTCTTCTTCTTCGATTCCCTTGCCGCCTATTTCTCGGAAGCCGCTGGTGATTACCACCGCCCCTTTGATATTCTTCCGTCCGCATTGCTCAAGCGTTTCCGCAACCAATTCCTTTTTTACCATAATGACCGCAAGGTCGATCGGATCGGGTATCGATTCGACGTTGGGGTAACATTTCAGGCATTGAATAACATCGGCGTTGGGATTGACGGGAAATATCTTGCCCCTGAATTCGTTTATGATCATGTTGTGCAGAATCGCTCGGCCGATAGTATATTCTTTGGCGGTGGCTCCGATAACCGCTATCGATTTCGGCTTGAATATATAATCGAGGTCCGATTTAGTTGGCATCTCCGACATGAAAACTCCCCCAATCCTTTCCCAAATATCCCTAATATATTCAATATAATTGGCTATGGCAAAGAATAGCAAGTCCAAACGGGGGCCGGCATTGCTGCCATAAAGATCATCGTCTTTTTCTATATGAAGTAATCGAGATCAGCCTGAAAATTTCGCTTGTAAAACGCCCGCCGGAGAATTTATTTTATTTATGGAGTTATGCTGATCACAGCGCTGAAATCGAAAATCCATCGAGCGACCGTAACCGCTACGGAACTCGATTATGAAGGCTCGATAGCCATCGATAGGAAACTGATGCAAGCCGCCCAAATCCTGGTCAACGAACAGGTCCAGGTGCTGAACCTCAATACAGGCGGCAGATTCGTTACCTATGCCATAGAGGCCGAGGAAAATTCCGGTCAGATTTGCCTGAACGGCCCAGCCGCCCGACTGGGACGCAAAGGAGATCTAATTATCATCATCACTTATTGTCATCTCACGCTCGATGAAATGAAATCTCATAAACCTATCGTCATTAGGGTCGATGAAGGCAATAGGCCCCTTTGACGGGAACGCCGAACATTTCCAATATGTTGGATTCATTTAATTCCTGAAGCAAACGGCAGGCAATTTGGCAACGACGTTATGACAATCCAAAATGACCAGACCGCAGCCGTAATTCTGGCCGCCGGACTCGGCAAAAGAATGAAATCGGATCTCCCCAAGGTCTTGCACAAGCTTAACGGGCGGGCGCTGGTGGAGTATGTGGTTGAAAACGTGAAAGCAGCCGGAGTTACCCGTATTCTGGTGGTGGTCGGGCATAAGCACGAACTCGTCAGAAAGCAGTTGGAAACCGAGGCTGTGGAATTCGTGCTTCAGGTGCCCCAGAAAGGGACCGGCCATGCCGTCCAGATGGCTATGCCTGCTCTCGGCGATTTCGATGGCGACCTGCTCGTTTTGTATGGCGATATGCCGCTGATATCATCGCAGACTATAATAGGATTGTTGCGGAAACGGCGTCAGTCTGAGGCGGCGGCGGTCGTTCTGACGGTTACTCTGAACGATCCCAAAGAATACGGCCGGATCGTGCGCGATCAAGACGGACTGCTGACGGCCATCGTCGAATATAAAGACGCCGATGACTCGGTCAGACGGATAAAGGAAATAAATACGGGAACTTACTGTTTCGATGCCGGAAAACTGCGAAATGTTATCGGCCGCCTGACCGACAACAACGCCCAGAGGGAGTTTTATCTGACTGACGTGATTTCCCTGCTTAAAAAAGACGGTCTCAAGGTGGCCGCCTACTTGGCCGATAATCCGAACGAGGGGCTTGGCGTGAATTCCCTTGAGGAGCTGCACGAAATGGAACGCATTCTAATGGAACAGCACCGGGGGAAATCGGTATAATAAATCGATTGACAGGGACTTATATCTTCGGTATTATAATGTCCCGATCGATAAGGCAAGTGAGGGCACCAATGAAACAACAAATATTGACGGTGATGATATTGGTTATATTTGCATTCGGCACCGCTGTCGGCCAATTGAACGGCATTTCGGGCGATTTCGCCAACGGCGCTAGGGCCGGTTTTTCCCTGTTCAACCCGGAAAAACTCAAGATGCGCCAGAGTTACTCGATGTGGTTTTCTTCGTCGTCGCGCGGCAGCCGAAGTCTTGCTTTGTATTTGAATTCAATCGAATACCAGATTTCCGATCCGCTTAAGGTTCAGGTCGATATCGGCTATCTACACCGGCCGGGGGCGTTCGCCCAAAGCGGCGTCGCTGCTCTCGAGAACGGAAAGTTGTTGCCCGGAATATCCCTTTCCTGGAAACCGAGCCCGAACTTTTTCCTGCACCTGAATTACCGGCAGATGTCGGGTTATTATAACGGCCTCTATTATTATGATGATACTGTTAACGATCGATGAAAGGCGATCCTGATCGTTTCCCCATTTTTTCGGGATGCCGCGAAAAAACCGATCGAAAAATAAAACCAAACAACATAAACGTGGCCCGGGCTTAATAAGTTGGGGCATAATCTTTATCGCTGTCTTTATCGCCGCATTTGCGATATCGATCGCCCTAAGGCCGGCCAAAGTTGTCGAAATTCATAAGGCACCCGAGCGGATCCGCCTCCAGATTTTGAACGGCTGCGGCACCAACGGTGCAACCGAGGAAATGGAAAGGGCTATGGTGGCGGCTGCCCCGCAGGAGACCATTTTCGATGTAATCGATAGGGGGAATGCCGAGATGTTCGTTTTCGACCGGACGCTGGTGCTCGACAGAAAAGGCGATTCCCAATCCGGAGGCTATTCCCGTCCGGCTGCCGCCGTCAAAGATTTTCTGGGGATCGATGCCGATAATTTTCTGATTCAAAAGTTTTCCGAAAACCTGTTGAATATCGACGTGACTATAATAGTGGGGGCCGATTATCCGGCTCTGATCGGAAATTTGAAGAAAGGCAAAAAACCGGTTGACTCCTAAACGATTGGCGCTGGCTGCCGCCAAACTGGCGCTGGAAAAAAGCGGTCAGGATATCGTAATTCTCGATCTGCGCAAGCTAACCGATGTGGCCAGTTATTTCGTTGTCTGCACGGGGTCGGTGGATGTTCATGTAAAGGCGATTGCCGATCATATAGTCGATACCCTGAAAACGAAAAACACGAAAGCCTGGCATGTCGAGGGGTACAAAGGGCTGAGCTGGGTGTTGCTTGATTATGTCCATGTTGTGGTTCACATATTTCAACCGGAATCGCGGAACTATTATGCGTTGGAAAAACTATGGGGAGATGCGCCTAAAGAAATTATAAGTTGACCGCAATTTTATCCCGCTTTTTCGAAAATCATGTGACGGGTTGTTTACCCGTGACCCTAACGCCGATATCGGAAAAATTTTCAAGGAGTCGCTTATGGATATTGTCGAATTGAAATCCAAAACGATCAACGAACTCAGTGACCTCGCCGAACAGCTTCAAATCCCCGGAATCTCGGGCCTGAAAAAGTCAGAATTGATTTTCAAAATTCTGGAGGCGCAGACCGAGCAGGACGGATTGATTTTCGCCGAAGGTGTTCTCGAGGTGTTGTCGGAGGGGTATGGCTTTTTGCGCAGCCCTGATTACAACTACCTTCCGGGACCGGACGACATCTATGTCAGCCCATCGCAGATAAAAAAATTCGACCTTCGCACCGGCGATACCGTTTCGGGTCAGGTCCGCCCGCCCAAAGAGACCGAAAGATACTTTGCCCTGCTGAAAATCGAGGCTGTCAATCATGAGAATCCCGAAGTCGCCAAGCATAAAATTCTTTTCGATAATCTCACCCCGCTGTATCCCCAGCAGAAGCTGAAACTGGAACTCGATCCCAAAGACGCCACCACGAGGATCATGGACCTGTTGACCCCGGTGGGCAAAGGTCAACGCGGCCTGATAACATCACCGCCCAAAGCCGGCAAGACGATCATCCTCCAGAAAATCGCCAATTCCATCACCGCCAATCACCCGGAGGTGAAATTGATCGTCTTGCTAATAGACGAACGTCCCGAGGAGGTTACCGATATGGAGCGCACCGTGAAGGCCGAAGTCATATCCTCCACTTTCGATGAACCGGCTGATCGGCACGTGGCAGTGGCGGAAATGGTGATCGAAAAGGCCAAGCGACTCGTTGAACACAAAAAGGATGTCTGTATCCTGCTCGATTCCATTACGCGACTGGCGCGGGCCTATAATTCGGTCGTTCCGCATTCCGGCAAAATCCTGTCGGGGGGCGTCGATTCCAACGCCCTGCAAAAGCCCAAGCGCTTTTTCGGAGCCGCCCGCAATATCGAGGAGGGAGGCTCGCTGACCATTATCGCCACCGCCCTGATCGAAACCGGCTCTCGTATGGATGATGTGATATTCGAGGAATTCAAGGGGACCGGCAATATGGAGATAGTCCTCGACCGCAGATTGTCGGATCGCCGGATCTTCCCGGCAATCGACATCAATCGATCCGGCACGCGCAAGGAAGAATTGCTGCTGTCGGCCGAGGAATTGAATCGCGTCTGGATTTTGCGCAAATTCCTCAACGAGATGAGTCCGGTCGACGCCATGGAATTTCTGCTCGATAGAATCCTGAAAACGAAAACGAACGCCAAATTCCTCGAGTCGATGAGCTCCTGAAATGCAATCCTTTATGTTCCGCAACGATCGCTCTTGACGGCATGAGAACAGTATTCGTTTCGAACCGATTTTCGGATTCAAGTCTATAAGACAATTCGCCGCTTTCAAGCCGACCGCATGATAGGGTCTGCCCGTCAATGTTCAATCGAGCGAAGCTGAACAGGTCTTATTGAAGTAAGGCGATTTCGGCATTAAGCCTTGTGGGGGCAGATATTTTTATAAGAACAGCGGCCGCATTCGAATGAATTGGGTTTCGGCGGAAACTCGCCTGCGGCGATCTTGTCGGCCGTCTCCAGCACTTTACCCCTGACTCGATCGATCCGCTTCGTCGATACAGCGTGACTGACTTCACGGTTTTCCGCCAGAAAATAAAGGCTTGCCGATTTCGGGCTTTTGCCGCCGTAAAGCTCGGCGCAGGCGATAGCGTAGATCGTCAATTGATCGTCGTCTTGGTCAAATGATCCTTCAACCGCGCCGATTTTACCCGTCTTGTAATCGATCAGATGCAATTCACCCCCTTCGTCGGTATCGATCCGGTCGATTTGCCCGGTGAGCTGGCAGTTTTCCAATTCCAATACGAATCTTTTCTCGAGGTCGAGCGGGACCGTTTTTCTCGATTTTTCCATATCGATAAAATTCCTCAGCATCAGCAGGCCGGCGTTTTTCAGGCTTTCCATCCAGGCGATATCGGAGCTGCGATATTTCCGCCATTTCAGCAAAAACGACTCTTCGAGATCCTCCAGCCTTATGGCCCTGCTGTCTTTTGTGACAGACATCGCCTCGAAAATGGTTTGATGAATGGCTGAGCCGAGGTGAAGATACGGCAGAATTTTCTCCGGCATTTTGTAAATTTTTTTGAATTTATATTGCAGCGGGCATCTTTCATAAGTTTTCAGGTCGGTATATGATAATCTCGGCCGCCGCTCGGTCTCCCATTTTCGAATAGGAGGCGGCGGTTCGAAATGGCACCTGGAGATCGATTGCATCACCATTTGGCGAAACTCGTCGGGATCATCGGCCAACCCCTCAACCGTTCTCGCGTGCCACAATTTTTCCAAAAGCAACACAAGACCATCTTCCAGCAATCTGGTATCCGCTTTCTCCAAAAGGGCGATTGTCTCAGCCAGATTGTCGGTCGGGCTCGGCCTTTTCAGTTCCGCCGAGGTTTCATTTGCAGAGTCGGCGATTTCCGGCTGTCGTTTATCCATTCGCAATCCATAGATATGAGAACCGGCGTTCTCAACGATTTCATTTAAAAAGCGTGAAAGGCCCAAGCGTGGCTGTTTTATCCCGGAAAGATAAAGCCGTCGGGAGGCCCTGGTTGCGGCCACATAGAGCAGCCGCCGTTCCTCCTGAAAGTGGGCGTCCTCCGGCGGTTCGATTTCTTTCGATAATTCCTGAGGAAACTCGAACCTGACCGACCGTGGTCTCTGGGGGAATCTGGTTTCCGAAAGGCCGATGACTATCACCAGCGGAAACTCTAGTCCTTTTGCCGCATGGGCGGTTATCAGGTGGACCCCGTTCGATTGAGCCGATTCGACCTGGATGGAATTGTTGGCTTCAGCCCAGTCGAGATAGTTCGAGAGTCCCCGCAAATCTCCGCCTCTTTCTTCGAATTCGGCGATCGCGGTCCAAAGCGAGGTTAAAGCCATGACCGCCGTTTCCCCGTTCGGGCCGGCCATAACTGCACCTTTCATGATCCCCGAGTTTTCGATTATCGCCGCCGCCAATGATTCCGGGCTCAAGCCGGCGGTTTGGCTTGTTTGTTCGATAATTGAGTAAACCATCTTGATCGAGGAACGGTCGGCCTCCGCAAGAAAGCTCGATTCGGAGATGATCTTAAGCGCTTCAAACGGTGGATATTTCTGGAGAATCATGCCGATTTCCGCGTAGTCGGTGGGGCTTAAATCGGGGCAATATCTGGCCAGGATCGGAAAGATCAAATCGGGACGATCGTCCTTCAGAACGGCTCTAATCAGAGAAACCACCAGATGAGCTTCGGGAACGGTGAAAACGGACAGAGGGCGCTTGTCCGAAAATGGAATACCGGCATTCGCGAGAGCGCGGCGGATCGCTTGGCGATGCTCGTGGGCGCGCGATATAACGGCGATTTCGCTTGGGTGGTGCGCTTCTTTTTCCGCCAGCAGCGACAGAATCAGATCCTTCACCGCTTGGGCTTCGGCCAGTTGATTGGCCGAAATCATCACGCCCACCTTGTCGCCCTGCTCTTTGTTTGAAACGATTTTCTTTTCCGGGTCGAATCTTTGCTGTGTTTTGTAGGAAATCAGCGCCTGCGATAATCCGACGATATGGGGCGTGCTTCGGAAATTTATGCTCAGCCTGTGGATGACCGTCTTCGGAAATTTTTTCTTGAAATTCACGAAACTGCCGTAACTTGCTCCGCGGAATCGATATATCGATTGGTCATCGTCGCCCACCACGCATACTTTGCCGGTTTTTTCCCCAAGCAATGCCACCATCTCGACCTGCCCCGAATTGGC
>Ga0129299_1000046_pt1 | contig 56322 bp, 47 predicted proteins | sample ConPoolayeCmetaG_FD_94477 | JGI IMG/M metagenome (GOLD analysis project Ga0129299, IMG submission 94477) | Hot spring microbial mat communities from California, USA to study Microbial Dark Matter (Phase II) - Cone Pool mat layer C metaG ...
ACTTAAGGCTGGTACTTGCTCCATTCCCCGCTCCTCCTTCGCCTGAATTTGGGAGAGGGGAGGGTTGTAATGCGGCATTCCCCGCTTAAGTTGACGCGTATGGGGGGCAGGGGGTGGGGCTATGCGTTTGCACAAGTGCAAAACGTGGGCTGAGAAACTTGTCCCCAAACTGAAATACATCTCAAAAGGCAAAAGGAAAAGGTGAGGTGAGAGTCTTATTGCCTGAATTGCCGCTTTGGCGTATAATAAATCTAGCGAGATGTTGCATCCTGAGAGAGTCTTGGGCAACACTGTCTTCGCTCTGTATCAAATGCGTTCCCCGCGCAGATGAGAAAGAAAGTGTGGCGTTCTTATGCGCGCCTATGTCTGACTCGTCCAGGTTTTGTGCTCGCGCGTAGAACAACTTTTTCCGGTGGAGAGAAAAAATGGACAGGCTAATGAATCCAACTATGACATCGTTATTCGATCCATCGCACGATGTGTATCGTTATGAACCGCGTGCTCTAGATGCCATCTTCAAGCCCAGGAACGTTGCTGTGATTGGTGCAACGGAAACGGCAGGTTCGGTCGGACGCACGGTTTTGTGGAATTTGATTAGCAATCCCTTCGGGGGCACGGTCTTCCCGGTCAACCCAAAGCGTTCTGGCGTTCTAGGAATCAAAGCCTATCCTACCATCAAGGACGTGCCGGAAAAAATTGATCTGGCTGTTGTTGTAACTCCGCCTCTCACCGTACCGGGTATCATCAAAGATTGTGTGGAGATAGGCGTGCCGGGGGCGATCATTATCACCGCCGGCTTTAAAGAAATCGGTCCTGAAGGTGCCGCGCTGGAGAATCAGATTCTCGAGATCGCGCGCGGGGGAAATTTGCGCATCATCGGTCCGAATTGTTTGGGCGTGATGAGTACGGTGAGCGGATTGAATGCCACTTTTGCCGCAGGAATGGCACGCGCGGGACAGGTGGGCTTTATCAGTCAAAGCGGCGCTTTGTGCACAGCGATTCTGGACTGGAGTTTTGAAGAGAACGTCGGTTTTTCACACTTTATTTCGATTGGCTCGATGCTGGACGTGGATTGGGGTGATTTGATTTACTATCTTGGCGATGACCCGCACACGCAAAGCATCGTGATGTATATGGAGACGATTGGCAACGCGCGTTCGTTCTTATCGGCTGCGCGCGAGGTCGCGCAGGTCAAACCGATTATCATCATCAAGCCCGGGCGTACCGAAGCCGCTGCCAAAGCCGCTGCGTCACACACAGGATCGCTGACGGGTAGCGATGAAGTACTCGATGTCGCGTTCAAACGTTCGGGTGTGTTGCGTGTCAACAGCATTGGCGATCTGTTCGCGATGGCAGAGGTACTGGCCAAGCAACCGCGTCCCAAAGGTCCGCGTTTGACGATTATCACCAACGCTGGTGGACCAGGCGTGCTCGCTGCAGATGCTCTGTTGACGAGTGGTGGTGAATTGACACCACTGTCCGAAGAAACGCTTCAGGCGTTCAACGCCTTTTTGCCTCCGGTGTGGAGTCATAACAATCCTGTGGACATTATCGGTGATGCGACACCAGAACGCTATGCCAGAGCGCTAGAGACGGCGGCACAGGATCCGAATAGCGATGGTATTCTCGTCATTTTGACACCACAAGCGATGACCGATCCGACCGCCACCGCAGAAAAATTGAAACCCTATGCTACGCGTACCGATAAACCGATTCTTGCCAGTTGGATGGGAGGCAAAGAGGTCGCAGCAGGAATTTCGATTCTCAATCACGCCAGTATTCCAAGTTTTGAATATCCGGACGATGCGGTACGAATGTTTAGTTATATGTGGCAGTATTCGCAAAACCTGCGCAGTTTGTACGAGACACCGACCTTGTCTCCCCATTGGCGCGGTGATGGTGCTGCCTCGTCATTCGAACAAGCGGAACGCATCCTCGCGTCGGTGCGCAGCGCGGGGCGTACGCTCCTCACCGAGGTCGAGTCGAAACAACTTTTGGCGGCGTATCACATTCCTACGGTCGAAACGCGCGTGGCGAGAGATGTGGCAGAAGCTGTCCAGCATGCCGACGCCATTGGCTATCCGGTTGTGCTCAAACTGTACTCGGAAACGATTACCCACAAGACCGATGTAGGTGGCGTGGTTTTGAATCTAAGAGATGCCACCGCTGTCCGACAGGCGTTCGAGAGCATCAAGGCGTCGGTGAGCGAAAAAGTTGGCGCGCAACATTTTCAAGGTGTGACCGTTCAGCCGATGATCAAACTCGATGGTTATGAGTTGATTTTGGGGAGCACGGTGGATGCACAATTCGGTCCGGTGCTTTTGTTCGGCACAGGTGGACAATTGGTCGAAGTGTTCCGCGACAGCGCGCTCGGTCTGCCGCCACTTACGACCACACTGGCGCGTCGAATGATTGAGCAAACGAAAATTTACAAGGCACTCAAAGGTGTGCGCGGGCGTCCGCCGATTGATCTGACAGCGCTTGAAACGTTGATGGTGCAATTCAGCCTGCTGGTCGCCGAGCATCGCTGGATCAAGGAAATTGACATCAATCCTCTGCTCGCTTCACCCGAGCGTCTCATCGCGCTCGACGCGCGCGTGGTTCTGTACGATCCGCACACGCCCGAAGAGGCATTACCACAACTTGCCATTCGCCCCTATCCGGTGCAGTACGTCAAAGTGGTTCAGGGCAAAGATAACGTCGCGCTGACGTTGCGCCCGATTCGTCCCGAAGACGAACCGCTCATCCGTCGGTTTCACGAGACCCTTTCGGATCGTAGCGTGTATCTGCGCTACTTTAGTCCACTCATCTTATCCCAGCGTGTCACCCACGAGCGTCTGGCGCGCGTCTGCTTTGCTGATTACAATCGCGAGATTCCCATCGTGCTTGAACGCGAAGGACAAATCATTGCCGTCAGTCGTCTCAGTCGGTTGCATCAACCCAACACGGCACGCTTTACGATGCTGGTCAGTGATCGTTTCCAGGGGCAGGGCCTGGGCAATCTGCTGATGCAACACATTCTGGAGATTGCGCGCGCGGAAAAGATTACGCGGGTGGTCGCGCATATCCTCGCCGAGAACATGACGATGCAACGGTTGTGTCAGAAATACGGTTTTACTATCGTGCCGCTGGAAAAAGGAATTGTCAGAGCAGAGATACAACTCTAGAGCGGTACGATGGTGTACGGAGGCTACGAATGGAATATACTCATCTGGGACGCACCGGGTTGTTGGTCAGTCGCTTGTGTTTGGGGACGATGAATTTTGGTCCTCACACCAGCGAACCGGATGCTTTTGTGATAATGGACAAGGCGTTGGAAGTGGGGATCAACTTTTTTGACACCGCCAACGTGTACGGACGCAAAAAGGGTGAAGGTATCACAGAGCAGATCATCGGACGCTGGTTTGCACAAGGTGGCAAGCGTCGCGAACGTGTCGTTCTGGCCACCAAGGTGTACGGTGGGATGGGAGATTGGCCCAACGAATCGAAATTATCCGCGCTGCACATTCGGCGTGCCTGTGAAGATAGTTTGCGTCGCCTGCAAACCGATTATATTGACCTCTACCAGATGCATCATATTGATCGCGCCACACCGTGGGAGGAAATCTGGCAGGCGATGGAGGTGTTGATTCAACAGGGCAAGGTGATTTATGTAGGGAGTAGCAATTTTGCCGGCTGGCACATTGCACAGGCAAATGAAGCCGCGCGGCGGCGCAATTTGATGGGGCTGGTCTCGGAGCAAAGTTTGTACAATCTGACGGCGCGCACGATCGAGTTAGAAGTGATTCCCGCGTGTCGCGCGTATGGGATGGGGCTATTGCCATGGAGTCCGCTGGGCGGTGGGATGCTTGGCGGCGCGCTGACTCGAGCGATGGCAGGACGTCGCGCCGAGGAACCGCGTCTTCAAGCCATCGAAAAATTCCGTCCCCAGTTGGAACGGTACGAAGCGTTGTGTCGCGAAATGGGAGAGAAACCTGCCCATGTAGCCCTCGCCTGGCTTTTGCGCAATCCTGTAGTGACTGCTCCCATCATCGGTCCGCGTACGCTGGAGCAACTGACCGATTCGTTGCGCGCTATCGAACTGAAATTGCCAGACGACTTTGTGCAACGGCTTGAGCAGATTTTCCCAGGACCCGGCGGCGAAGCCCCCGAAGCGTATGCATGGTAAGAGACTATGGCGTACCGCATTACCAATGCCTGTACTGCGTGCGGCAAATGTATCAACCGCTGTCCCTGTAACGCCATCTACGTCACGCCGACCGAGGTGTATGCGATTGAGCCGAGTCGTTGTAGCGAATGTATTGATGTAGCCAAGCCGCGTTGTCGCGCTGTGTGCGCGGCACGGGCCATCGAACTTGATGCGGCGTGTCGCGAGACGCCCGAGGCGTTGTGGGCAAAACACCGCGTCGCGCGCACGGTGCGGGGACGTACGACGGTTCGCACTACACAATGAGCATTGTGCGTACAGAACAAAACCGGGTTGGCTTGTGCAACCCGGTTTTGCTTTTGGAACGGGAGTGGATGGGAGTCGAACCCACCAGAGCCGTATCAACGCCTCTCAGCGGTTTTGAAGACCGTGGACCTCACCGGAGATCACCCACCCCCACATCAGTGGAAATATGCGCTCCTAATGGACTAGAATCTAACACGAGTAAAGGGAATTGTCAAAATAACATTTATTTCAATCCACTCTTCAGCACTTGCCAATACGCCTTGACGCGCTGTGCCCGCAGGGCGCGCTTGTGCCCCACCAGCCATTTTGCCGCTTCCTCGGCGATTTGGTACGCAAACATTGCAAGCAGAAACGCGCGCACGATTTCCGCGACGAACGCGCCGCGCGTCTTGCGGAAAAATTGCACCTTGCTCGAATGAAAATACCTATCACGCTGGGCAACCACTTGTTCCGACGATTTGCCTTCGTAGTGAATCACACGTGCGGTCGGCAAATAAACGACCTGCCATCCCGCCTGTTTAGCACGATAGCACCAGTCGAGTTCTTCCGAGTACATAAAGAACGCTTCGTCCAGGCCGCCGATTTGTTCGTACACCGCGCGGCGCACGAACATTGCCGCGCCGGTGATCCAATCCACCTCTTGCGTCGCGTCGTCGGGCGTATCGAGCATATAGTAGCGCGCGAGCACGCGGTTGCGTGGAAACCACTGTTGTAGTTTGGTGGATTCAAGGAAGGCGGTCGCTAGCGTGGGAAAGCGCCGACGCGAGGATTGTCGCGTGCCATCGCCGTAAAACAATTGCGGACCGAGGATGCCGACGCGTGGATGCGCTTCGGCGTACTCGTACAAAAGGCGTAGCGCGTCGGGATGCAGTTCGGTGTCTGGGTTGAGCAGAAAAAAATAACGCCCTTGCGCAAGGGCGAGGGCTTGATTGTTCGCGCGCGTAAAGCCAGCGTTTTCACTGTTCGTAATCACGCGCACGTCTGGAAATTCTGCGCGAAGCATCTCCACCGTGCCATCGCGAGAAGCATTGTCCACGACGATGATCTCAGTGTTCAGTGGACGGTGTTCAGTATTCAGTGGGCTGTGTTCAATGTTCCGTGAGCTGTCCGTTGCCTGAACACTGCACACTGAATCCTGACTACTGAATACCGAAGACTGACTACTGACTACTGACGCTAGACACTGTCGCAGCAACTCGCGCACGTTCCAACTGACAATGATAATCGAAATGTCCAGCATCTGAACAAATGAACAAATGACAAATGAGCAAATGAACAAATGGTTTGGCTCATTGGCACATTGGATAATTGGCTCATTGCCCTGGGATTACAACGTACGCTCGACTACATAGTCGGCAAGTTCGATGAGGGAGCGGCGATACACGTTATCGGGAAAGATGGCCAGCGCGTCGCGCGCGCATTGTGCCGCGCGCTGGGCTTCGGCTCTGGCAGCGGCAATGGCGGGCGACTGACGAATCGCCTCGATGAGTTGTTCGACGTGGGTCGTCAACAGTTCACCCACGGGCTGATCACGTGCCACTTCTTCGAGGTAATAAAAAACCGGCAACGTGAATGTGCCTTGACGCAGATCGCTGCCGACCGGTTTGCCGAGTTCTTTTTCGTCGGCGGTGAAATCGAGAATGTCATCTACCATTTGAAACGCCATTCCCAGATGGCGTCCGTACGCTTTGAGCGCGGCGATTTGATTTTCGGGCGCGCCGCTGAGGATGGCGCCCCCTTCGGTCGCCGCGATGAAGAGCGAGGCGGTTTTACTTTCGATGTGCTGGTAGTACTCGTGGCGATTGGGGGGCCAATGGGCGCGCGCAAAATCCTGACGAATCTCGCCTTCACAAATTGTCATCAACGTTCGCGCAAAGAGGCGCATCACGCGAGAATTGTCGAGACCAGCGGCAATGTCGGCGGCGCGCGCCAGCAGAAAATCACCGGCGAGAACAGTCGCCGTGCCGCTCCAGCGCGAGTTGATGGTCGGATTGCCTCGGCGGGTGGGGGACCGATCAATCAAATCATCGTGAATGAGCGTCGCGGCATGGACCAGTTCTGTCGCCGTCGCCAGCGCGTACATTTTTTCAGGATCGGTCGGATGAAACTTGGTGGCGAGCAGAGCGAGCGCAGGACGAATGCGTTTGCCACCACTGCCGATCAACATCTCGAAAATATCGGCAAGCGGGAGATATTCCACGCGCACTGCCTGGCGCAGGCGCGTTTCCACTTGAGCCAGTTCTTCTTGAATGGGTGCAAAGATTTGTTGAATGTTCACAACCCTTCACCTATGCTGGACAAGCCAAAGAGGGCTTGACAATTTTTCGTGGTCACTCGGGCAATCGTTGCCACATCGGTCTGTTGCAGTTCCGCGATTTTCGTGGCGATGTGAACAAGGTACGCCGGTTCGTTTCGTCTGCCGCGCAGCGGCGAAAGGTACGGCGCATCAGTTTCGATGACGATATGCTCGCACGGCACTGCTGCTGCCACCGCACGCACGCGCGGCGCGTTCTTGAATGTGACAGTGCCAGAAAACGACAGCGTGTATCCCAGCGCGATGGCTTCTTGTGCCATCGCCACATCGCCAGAGAAACTGTGCAAAATGCCGCGCGGTTTAAAGGCGTGTTCGCGCAAGATGCGCATCAGCGCGGCGTGCGCGTCGCGCTGATGAATCACCACCGGTTTTCCGAGTTCGGCGGCTAAAGCCAGATGCGCGCGAAAAACGCGCTCTTGCAATTCGCACGGTGCACCATCGGCGTAGTGAAAATCCAGCCCCGTCTCGCCGATGCCCACGACGCGCGGATGCATTGCCAACTCGCGGATGCGCGCAAAAGTTTCCGTGTTAAAAGTTTCGGCGTGATGTGGATGGATCCCAACGATAGCGTAAACACCGGGATAGCGTTCTGCAAGTGCCACGACCGCGCGGCTCGAGGCAACATCCGTGCCCGCCGTAATCAGCGCGCCCACATTATTGGCTTGCGCGCGCGCCAGCACCGCGTCTAGATCGCTGGCAAATTGTTCATCGTCGAGATGGCAATGCGCGTCAACCCACATCGGATTCTACTTGGGCGCCAGCCACGCGAGTCCCACTACGCCCGGTCCCACGTGCGTCCCCGAAACCGGTCCCGTCTCGGCAATCGTCACCTGCCCATTCGGGATGTGAGACATCACCATATACTTGAGTCGGCGCGCCAGCACCTCCGCGTAGCAATGCACCACTGCCATTTCTTGATTCAAGCCATATTCCAGCGCAATCTCCACAAGGCGTTCTAGTGCCTGTTGCTGCGTGCGCGCTGCGCCCAGCGGGAGCACTTCGCCGCGCGAGAGAGCGAGGAGCGGCTTGACGTTGAGCATCGTGCCCACCATTCCCGCCGCCTTACCGAGTCGGCCACTGCGCTGCGCGTACTGCAACGAATCGAGCATCGCGATCAGGCGCGGACGTTCGCGCAGCGATTCGACGAGTTCCAGGATTTCGGTCAGCGTGGCGCCGCGCGCCGCCGCGCGCGCCGCGTGAATGACCAGCCACCCTTGCGCCATACTCAATTGCTGCGAGTCCACAACCTCGATCATCACTGGTGTATCTTGCCTGACGTTCTGCGCGGCAAGGCGCGCCGAATTAAACGTGCCGCTCAACGTACTCGCCACGTGAATCGAAACGATCTGGCGCGTGGTGCGCGCAAGTTGGCGATACACCTCCTCGAACATACCCACCGGCGGATTCGATGTGGTGGGCGGTTTAGGAATATTTGCAATCAGACGATAAAAACCTTCCGTATCCAGATCTAACTTGTCGCGATAGGTTTTACCGCCAACCTGAACAAGGCACGGAACGATGGTAATGTCCAGCCCTTGCATCAGTGCGGGAGGAAGATCCGCCAGACTGTCAGTGACGATTTTAACGTTTGCCATAGTCTTTCAAACCTGCCAGTTTCAAGCCCGCGTCCAGAATATCATGACGCTTGTGCTCGAGAGTAGTCTCCACGTAGAACCGCATAATCGGTTCCGTGCCCGAAAAGCGAATCACCAGCCAACCGCCATCGGCGAGCAAGTACTTGAATCCATCCAGCGTGTTGATGCCGATCACGCGAACGCCGGCAATCTCACTCGGTTGCGCGCTCTGCAAGCGCGCCAGAATCTCGCCACGTTTTTCCTCCGGGAAGGTCGTGTCAATGCGTTCGTAGTAATGCGGTCCCACCAAATCGAAAAGATGCTCGATGAGTTGCGAGGGCGTCTTGTTGGTCTGCACCACGAAATCGAGCAGATACAACCCGGCGACGATGCCATCGCGTTCGGGAATGTGACCTTGAAACGCATAGCCGCCCGATTCTTCACCGCCGATGAGCGCGTGGGTCTCGACCATTTTCGGCGCGACGTACTTAAAGCCCACGCCGGTCTCGTACAGCGGCACGTTAAAACGCCGGGCAAGTTTGTCGAGCATCACGGTGGTGTTGAGTGTGCGCACAATCGCGCCCCGTTGTCCGCGCACCTCTAGCAAGTACAACGCGAGCAACGCGTACATTTGCAACTGGTGGATAAAGACGCCTTTTTCCGTCGCGCCACCGATGCGATCCGCGTCGCCATCGGTCGCGATGCCCAGATGCGCGCGTTCGCGCTTGACCAGTTCCAACAAACCGTTGACGTTCGGCGGGATCGGTTCGGGGTTGTTCATCTCTGGAAAGAGGGGATTGCGCTGGTCGTGAATCTCGACGACGCGCGTGGTGCCGCCAGCGAGCAAACTCTTGAACCAGCCCATTCCCGCGCCCCACATCGAATCAATGGCAAGAGTCAAGCCCGATTCGCGCAGCGGCGTCAGGGAGACAAGTCGTTCGAGTTGTTCCAGATACGCTGGCTTGGGATCAAAAATTTCGACGAGTCCTTGCTCGCGCGCGCTATCAAAGGGGACGCGCTTGATTTCTTCGGGTGGCGGAATCAGCGACTCGATGTGTTTCAAACCTTCGGGCGCAATCGCGCCCGCGTAATCGGCGCGCACCTTAAAGCCGCCCCAGATAGGTGGATTGTGCGACGAGGTGATGTTGACCGCGCCGTGTGCCTTTTTGGCAAGAATGGCATAGGAGATGACCGGCGTGGGCGTCGGGCGATCCACCAGATACACCTTGATTCCGTGCGCGGCAATCACTTCGGCGACGGCTTGCGCGAACAAGTCGGAGGCAAAGCGCGTGTCATAGCCGATGACCAAGCCGCGCGTCGTCTGGTTCGTCGCGATGAGATAGCGCGCCATTCCCATCGCACAGCGACGTACATTCTCAAACGTAAAATCTTCGGCGATAACTCCACGCCACCCGTCTGTACCAAAAACGATCTTTGTCAGCATCCTCTCCTCAAGTCAATGAGCCAATGAGCCAATGCATCAATGAGCCAAATCAAATGTGCCAAATGTGCCAAACGTGCCAAACTATTTGTCATTCGTCATTCGTCATTCGTCGTTCGTCATTCGTCCTTGGGCTCATTGGCACATTGGGCAATTGGCTCATTGCTCACGTAATCGTTTCTTGTATCACCGTAGCAATTGTGTGCGCCGCGCGCTCGATTGCCGCGGCGTCTTTTCCCTCAATCATAATGCGCGCGAGGTTTTCGGTGCCCGAATAGCGAACCAGAATGCGCGCGTCGTCGCCGAGCGCGCGTTGTGCGCGCGCGATGGCATCCTGAATCGGGGGAAATTCGTCAAGCGGTGGTTTGCGCGGCACGCGCACGTTCACCAGCACCTGGGGATAGCGCGTCATACATGTAGCGAGTTGCGCAAGTGACTCACCGCGCCGCGCCATAATCTCGGCAAGGCGAAGTGTCGTGTAGATGCCGTCTCCCGTCGTGTGTGCACCATCGAACAAGACGATGTGCCCCGATTGTTCGCCCCCCACCACGCCGCCCATCGCGCGCATCCGTTCGGTGACCCACCGATCGCCAACGGCGGTGCGCTCCAATGTGACCCCGATTTCCGCGAGCGATTTTTCTAGACCGATGTTCGCCATCACGGTCGAGACGACCGCGTTGCCGTTGAGCAAACCGCGCGCGTGCAGATCGCGCGCGAGAATCGCCAGCACAAAATCGCCATCCACAAAGTTGCCATATTCGTCCACGAACACGGCGCGGTCGCCATCGCCATCGAACTGTACACCGAAATCAGCGCGCGTGCGCAAGACCGTGTCGCGCAAGAGTTTTGGTTCCAGCGCATCGTAACCGTAATTGATGTTCACGCCATCGGGTTGATGATTGAGGGCGAGCACGTCCGCGCCCAGTGCACGCAACACGCGCGGTGCCAGTTCCGCTGTGGCGCCGTTGTTGCAATCCACCACCACGCGCATGCCAGACAAAATCGGCTGACGCGCCACCGCGTTCAACAAGAAATCCGCATACGCGTCCACTGCGCCGGCATCGTCGCGGCGCTGACCAATCGAGCCAATCGGTCGGCGCGTGGGCGTGGCGTGATTGGCAAAGGCAAGCGTCTCGACGCGCGCTTCGTCCGCATCGGGAATTTTGAAACCATCCGCGCCGAACACCTTGATTCCGTTATAATCGAACGGATTGTGCGATGCGGAAATCACAATCCCACAACGCGCCGCGCGCGCGCGTGTGAGCAAGGCAATGCCGGGCGTAGGAACAACGCCCACGTGGAGCGTCTCGAATCCCTGTGCCATCAAGCCGGCGGCAAGCGCGTTTTCGATCATCGCGCCGCTCAGGCGCGTATCGCGTCCAATCACGGCGAGCGGTTTGTGGGTGTCGCTTCCCAACACCTCACCGAGCGCGCGACCGATGTGGGTGATGAATTCGGGTGTCAGTGGAAACTCGTTCGCGATGCCGCGAATGCCGTCGGTGCCAAACAAGCGTTCAGTCATCAGATACAGGTGCTACTCCGAAGAGATCTTTCTTTCCACCAGAGTTACTGTTGTTTCTGCCAGTTGAATGGCGGTGCGCGCCTCATCCACCCGATAGACTTGAGCGGGTACGCCGTCTGGCAATCCATTTGGATAACGTGTCGCGATGTACAGGCGATCCAGGAAGGCAACCTGAGTAACGAGAGGTTTGAAATCCTCATCCAGCCTGGCGCATTCTTTTGCCAACTCGAGAACCGAATGTCCTCTCACACGCCGTTTGCCGCGAGAGTAAAGGTACGCCTTGAGTGCGCGTTCGGCGGCTTGCTGAGACCAAAAACAGGCGACGGAATAAAAGCCACCTTGTTCGTTCCACTTTGCGGCTGCCAGATCAGACTGTGCCTGCTGTAGCCATCTTTGTCCTGATTGTTCTGCTTGTCCCTTTGGCATTCCTCTACTTCGATGTAGCGGGTTCAGCGGCTTGTGTCGAGTGCCCGCGCGCGCATAGACCACGATACCTTCGCGGACAATGTCCGCGATGAAAGGATTGGCGCGCGTCTGCATTTCCGCAAATTCGTTGGGCGTATAGACCAGCACATCCAGCGCGAAATCGGGTTGGATCAAATCGTACACCTCTGCCAGCCGGTCGAGGAAACAGGCATTCGTTTCTTTGATGATGGCAATATCAATGTCGCTGCACCGATTGGTGTCACCTCGCGCGGCAGAGCCAAACAGAATCACACGTTCGGGATCGTACGGCTTGAGCGCACGCACGATGCGATTCACGCGCCGACGCACACGCGCATCCACCTTCACCTCATGACCATCACTGCACTCACGCGCTCATAACCTATGCTGCTTTTTGAGAGCCGCCAGATCTGCCTGCACCATCATTTCAATCATCTGTTCAAAGGTGACGCTGGGTTCCCAGCCCAGTTTTTGCTTTGCCTTGCTCGCATCACCGATAAGCAAGTCCACATCAGCGGGACGCAAATCGGCGGGGTTCACATACACGTACTTTTGCCAGTCGAGATCCACGCATCCAAACGCCACTTCGCACAAATGCCGTACCGAATGCGTTTTACCGGTGGCGATGACATAGTCTTCGGGCTGGTCTTGTTGCAGCATCAAGTGCATCATTCGCACATAATCGGGCGCCCAGCCCCAATCGCGCTGCGCGTCGAGATTGCCCAGCGGGAGTTTGTCTGCCAGTCCCAGCGCGATTTTTGCCGCGTGATACGTGACCTTGTGGGTAACGAATTCCAAGCCCCGGCGCGGCGATTCGTGATTGAACAAAATCCCTGAAACCGCGAACATATTGTACGATTCGCGATAGTTGACGGTGATCCAGTGACCGTACACTTTGGCAACGCCGTAGGGACTGCGTGGGTGAAAGGGGGTGGTCTCCTTTTGCGGCACCTCAACGACCTTGCCAAACATTTCCGACGACGACGCCTGGTAAAAACGAATGTCAGGGTCCACAATGCGAATCGCTTCGAGCATTCGCGTGACCCCCAGCGCGGTAAACTCGCCGGTTAGCACGGGTTGTTTGAACGACGTCGGGACGAACGATTGAGCAGCCAGATTATACACTTCGCTGGGACGATGTTCGCGCAAAACGTCAATCAGCGATACTTGGTCCAGCAAGTCACCCTGCACGATGCAAATCTTGTCCTGAATGTGCATAATGCGTTCAAAGTTGATGGTTGAGGTGCGCCGCACCATCCCAATCACTTGGTAGCCAAGTTCCAAAAGATACTCGGCAAGGTAACTGCCATCTTGTCCGGTGATTCCCGTAATCAATGCTCGTTTCTTTGCCATTGATGCTCCAGGGTGATGTGGTAACAGGTATGCTTATCCGCGTTGACGTGCTACCTGCTCCCGCCAATAGTCTAGAATATCGCGCAGGCTGGTTTCCAGTGGAATCGTTGGAGTCCAGCCGGTCTGCGTACGAAATTTGGTGGGATCGCAATACAAAATCGGTGTGTCGGAGGGACGAAAGCGCGCCGGATCGGCTTCCACACGAATCGCCGCGCGACTGTGTTGTAACAACATCTCGACGATGGTCTGGATGGAGACGGCACGCGCGCTGCCGATGTTGTACACCTCGCCGGGCACGCCGTGTTCGAGGGCGAGATAGTAGGCGCGCACCATATCGCGCACATCGGTAAAATCGCGCTGCGCGCTCAGATTACCGACGTACAACACCGGCGCGCGCAAGCCGGCTTCGATTTCGGCAATCTGTTTGGCAAAGTTCGACGTGACGAATTGCTCGCTCTGGCGCGGTCCGATGTGATTGGACGGTCGCACGCGAACCACGTGCAACCGATGGCTGAGAAAATATTGCAAGCCCAAAAAATCCTGAGCGATTTTGCTCACGCCATACGGACTATCGGGGCGCAACGGCGTGGTTTCCGTGATAGGCAGATCGCGCGCGTCCACGCGTCCATACTCGTCCATTGAGCCGATAACAAGAATCCGCGCGGAGGATTGCAAGCGTGCGGCAGTGTGGAGGACGTTCACCTGCGCGCGGATGTTCGTCTCCAGAGTCGCCCAGGGGTCTTGCCATGAGATGGGCGCAAACGCCTGTCCTGCCAGATGGTAGATGTGCGTCGGTTGTGTTTGCGTCAACAGGTTTTCCACGACGTGCGCGTCCGTCAAATCACCAGGGATGAACGTGACCCGTGAACCTAAATGAGATAGATGACTCGTCGAACCCAGCCCGGTGCCAAAAACGTGAACATCTGCCTGAGTCAACAAAAACTCTGCCAGATGACTGCCGGCAAAGCCATTCATTCCCGTGATGAGCGCGCGCATTCTACTGTGTGTGACTCCAAAAACTTGGCTCATTATACCCGAAATTGGCATCTCGCGCAAAACGGTTTGCGTTTCGCGCACGCAAGTCACTTGATATTCGTCGCTACGGCTAAAGCGTGAACGCTGGCAATCGCCAGCGTTCACGCAGCAAACTTGATACGCGCGTCAAAATCGAAACAGCGTGAACGCTGGCGACAACGACGCCAAGCCAAAACTGACCTGCGGCAATTCAACCTGCTAGTGGTTAGAGATCGTCCATCGCTGATTCTGTTTCGCCGGTTCCTCCCAATCCTGGCATAGATTTTTCAATTTCTTCTGGACTCTCGCCGGCTTCGAGACGTTCTACCATCTCATTGAATTCAGGACCTAGGTCCTCGCCACCCAGTTGGCTACTCATTTTGCGCATAAAGCGCGCGACGCTCTTGGGGTCGTTCTCGTCCACATCACCAAAGTTGGCAGGATCTGCCAGTGCTTCGAGGCGCGCCTCCTCCGATTTGATTGTCGCGACGCGCGAGACCAGGCGCGTGAGGTGGCTGCCTCCGCAGTGCGGACAGGTGGGAGTGTCGGTGGTGGCAGCAGCAAACGAGCGGAAAAAAATGCTGACACGACGCTTGCAATCGGCACAACGATATTCGTAGATGGGCATCGAGTATCACCTCCCGTTTGAAGATGGAACTCTACAGGCTCGTGTAGATTATAATGCGATTGCAACGCGTTGACAACACGCGCATTTCAGTTGCCCACCCGCAGGGCATGTGCGAGTAGGGGCGAGGCATTTGCCGCAGTACACTCCTTGAGCAAAGCAATTTGGCATCGGGAGCGATCTGCCCAGGCGAAATTTTCATGCAAATGCCTTGCCCTTGCCCCCAAACTGAAATGCATCCTCCACCACAAAAAATCAGCCGAGGTACTATCCTCGGCTGGTGCTCATTGTTTGAATCTTTCGTCCTCCCGCAGCATGCGCTGCAAGCCTTCGTCGAGTGAGACGCTCGGTTGCCATTTGAGCAACTGGTCTGCCAGACGGATGTCGGCAACCAGGCGTGGCACCCCACCTTTTTCGCTGAGGTTCTCCAGACGATGCGCGGTGCGCCCGGTAACGTATTCCATCCGCTCGACCAGTTGCGCGATGCTCACTTCTTGACCGCTGCCGATGTTGATGATCGCCCGATTGATATTCTGCGCCGTCGCTGCGCGCGCAAGGGCTTGGACCACGTCGCTGATGTAAACAAAATCGCGCGTCTGTTTGCCACCGCCAAAGAGCACGACCGAGCCACCGCTGAGGATTTGTTTGAGGAACAGGGGAATGACTGGCGCGTGCGAAGGTGGCAAGGGCTGGCGCGGTCCATACGCATTGAAAATCCGCAGCACGACCGTTTCGATTTTCCACAATGCCCCAATCGAATGGAGGTAATACTCGGAGGCTAGTTTGCTCACCGCGTACGGTGTATCGGGATGCATCGGCGCGTTTTCGGAAACCGGTTGTTGTGGTTGATGTCCATATGCCGCACCGGATGACGTCAGAATCACGCGCTTGACGCCGGCATCGCGCACCGCTGTCATCAGCGATACGGTGCCACCGACATTGACCGCGTTATACTCGACGGGGTAGAGTACCGATTCGGCGACACTCACGCGCGCGGCGAGATGATACACACAATCGGTGCCTTTGAGCAGACTCCACAACCTAGGCGTATCGCGCACGTCGCCGCGCGTGAATAGAACGCGCGCGTGCAACAGGCTCGGATCACCCGCACTCAGATCGTCCAGCACGCGCACCTGATGTCCTTGCAATACCAGATAATTCGCTAGCGCAGTGCCAATAAATCCTGCACCACCGGTGATAAGAACATTCATTTACGCTTTACTCCACAAAAAGATTCCCGTGCCTACAGAGACCAATCCCAGCGCCGCAGAGAGTACCCCCAGGCCGATGAGCGTACTCGTGAAATCTATCGGCGCGGTGGGCGCAGGCGTGACGTCAGGACGCGCATAACGTGGTGTGGTAGATGGCGTCGGTGTGCTTGTGGCGGTACGAGTCCACGTGCGCGTGGCTGTCGGTGACAGGGGTGTGCTCGTAACTGTGGGTCCTTGCGCGATTCTGGTGACAGGGCGTGTGGGCGTCCGCGTGGGTGGCGCCTGCGGTGATGGTGTGAGCGTGGGAGGCACTGCTGTCGCGGTGGGCATATTCGGCGCCGCTTCCATACATGCAACGTCGAACCACACTTTGGCGCGTCCGCTGGCGCCAGTGAACATACCACGAAAGAAGATCGTGGCTTTGTCGGCGCGCGCGGCAAACATCATCGTCAGTTCGGGCGGATTCATTCCAGCCGTGCTGTTGAAGAGCGCGGGTCCCCAGATCACATTCGGCGATGTGGGATCTGTGCCGCCGAAAGGATCAACCCCGACTTGGCGTCCCATCGAAGGGTGCACTTCGTTTTTGGTGTTACCCGGGTCCAGTCGCGCGTGCGAATAGCCGATGCGAAAGCGATAGTACACGTTCGGTTGCAAGCCCCACACAGTTTGATAGATGCCTGCGTCGAACGGGACCGAATCGGACCAAAAATATTGCGCGCCATTCGCATCCCATTTTTCATTGTCTACCCATTCAAAGCGGGGCGAACCGGTGATGACAAAGGGTGTCCATTCGCGCGCGACCGTACCGTACGGCGTATCGTGTCCCGGCGCCATCGAACCGTTGCGGAACAAGTTGGAGGGATGCAAGCCGCAGTTATCGGGAAAGGCGCGCGCCACGCGCGCAGGTGCAAGCACAGGCGCAAACCACACGAGTAATCCAGCCAGAAGAATCAGCGCAAAGCGAAGTTGGCTCACATAACAAAATATAACTGACCCCATCGAAAATGTCAAAGCAGGTGCATTTGAACAAATGATGTAGCCATGCTATAATTTGACTGCCACGAGGGCTAGAAAGGAAGGGTGGTATGGCGGTCAAGACGATAGAGACTCTGCCGCGCGTAGCGCTGGAAGACAAAGAGAAAATGTCATTCGACGAATTTCTCGAATGGTGCGACGAAGATACACGGGCAGAGTGGGTCAATGGGGAGGTTCAAATGGTAGCACCAGCAGGAGACAAACACCAAGACCTGGCTGATTTTTTGCTTACCCTTTTGCGTCAGTTTGTGCGACATAACCAACTGGGCTGGATCCGTAGCGCACCTTTCTTGATGCGCTTGCCGAATGTGCCGAGCGGACGCGAACCCGATGTGTTGTTCGTGCGCACCGAACATCTCGATCGCGTCAAGCCCACTTTTCTCGACGGTCCTGCTGATCTGGTCATCGAAATCACCTCGCCCGAAAGTATCGGACGCGATCGCGGCGAAAAGTTTGTCGAGTACGAACGCGCCGGTGTCGCGGAATACTGGCTCATTGACCCTGATCGGCGGCGCGCCGAGTTTTATCGTCTGGACGCGCAAGGGATGTATCACCTGTGCGAACCGGACGCGCAAGGGGTTTATCGTTCGCAAATGGTGGAGGGTTTCTGGTTGCGTGTGGAGTGGCTGTGGCAAGACCCGTTGCCGTTGGAAGAAGAGGTGTTGCGCGAGATTCGTGGACAAGCGTAGGGGCGAGGACATCTCGCCCTTTTTGTTCGGAGAGATGGAATGCCTGAATTCAAACTTGTTTCCCCCTTTCAACCGACCGGCGATCAGCCCACCGCGATTGCCAAACTGGTGGAGGGCTTGCGGCGCGGGGATAGATTTCAAACGCTGCTTGGCGCCACCGGCACCGGCAAAACGTTTGTGATGGCGGCGATCATCGAGCAGGTACAAAAGCCGACGCTGGTGCTCGCGCACAACAAAACACTCGCCGCGCAGTTGTATGCCGAGTTCCGCGAGTTTTTTCCGCACAATGCCGTCGAGTACTTTGTGTCGTACTATGATTACTATCAACCCGAAGCGTACGTGCCGCAGCAAGACCTCTACATCGAAAAAGATTCGAGTATCAACGAGGAAATTGATCGGTTGCGCCTTGCGGCAACGTTTGCGCTTCTGTCGCGACGCGATGTGATCATCGTCGCGTCGGTGTCGTGCATCTACGGTTTGGGGTCGCCGGTGGATTTTGGGAATGTGCGTTTGATTTTGCAGCGCGGCGAGACGCGCCATCGCGACCGCGTGTTGCGCCACCTCATCGAAATTCATTACGAGCGCAACGATTTTGATCTGGCACGCGGCAAGTTCCGGGTGCGCGGCGATACCCTCGAAGTAGCCCTCGCGTACGGCACCACCGCGTATCGCATCGAATTTTTTGGCGACGAGATTGATCGCATCGTCGAGATTGACACGACGACCGGTGAAATTCTGCAAGAGCATTCGCGCGTCGAAATTTTCCCCGCCAAACATTTCATCACACCACAGGACAAACTGAATGCGGCGATTGCCGACATTGAAAAAGAGTTGGAAGAACAGATCGCGCGGTTCAAAGCGCAAGGCAAGTTACTCGAAGCGCAACGCATCGAACAGCGTACCCGCTACGATCTGGAGATGCTGCGCGAAGTGGGCTATTGTTCTGGCATCGAAAATTATTCGCGCCCGCTCGCGCAGCGCGCGCCCGGCTCGCCTCCGTGGACACTGCTTGATTTCTTCCCCGATGATTTTTTGATGTTCATTGATGAATCGCATATGACGATTCCGCAAGTGCACGGGATGTACAACGGCGACCGCGCGCGCAAAGAAACGCTGGTCGAGTACGGCTTTCGTCTGCCGAGCGCGCTCGATAATCGCCCGTTGCGCTTTGAAGAGTTTGAGCAGAAAATTCATCAGGCGATCTTTGTCAGTGCCACGCCAGGACCGTACGAGTTGCGTGTCAGTTCTCAGGTGGTCGAGCAGATTATTCGTCCCACAGGTCTGGTTGACCCCGAAGTGCTAGTGCGCCCCACCAGAGGGCAGATTGACGATTTGATTGCGGAAATCAAAAAGCGGATTGAGCGACGCGAGCGTGTGCTCGTTACCACATTGACGAAACGCATGGCAGAGGATTTGGCGGACTATTTGCACGACTTGAATATCAAGGTGCACTATTTGCATTCGGAAATCCAGACGATCGAGCGCGTGGAGATTTTGCGCGATTTGCGTTTAGGTGTGTACGATGTAGTCGTGGGTATCAACTTGCTGCGCGAGGGGCTCGATTTGCCCGAGGTGTCACTGGTCGCGATTCTTGATGCGGACAAGGAGGGCTTTTTGCGGAGTGAGACCGCGCTGATTCAAACGATTGGACGCGCGGCGCGTCACGTCAACGGGCAGGTGATTATGTACGCGGACACCATCACCGATTCGATGAAACGCGCGATAGATGAGACGAATCGGCGGCGCAAGATTCAGATGGAGTACAATGCCGCGCATAACATCGTGCCGCAGGGGATTGTCAAGCAGGTGCGTGACCTGACCGACCGCGTGCGTGTGGTCGCCGAAACCAGACCGGTCGGGCTGGGGATTGTTCCTGGCGAGGACAGCGCGCGACTGATGGCCGAGTTGGAAAAGCAAATGAAACAAGCCGCGCAGAATTGGGAGTTTGAAAAAGCCGCGCTGCTGCGCGATCAGATTTTTGAACTGCGCCAGATGCTGGACCTACAGGACGAGCGACCAGCGTGGGAAAAAGTGCAGAGTGCACAACGCCCAAGACCCAGAGCCACGCGGTAATGATGGTGGCACCAAAAAGCAACAAGACCCAAAGTGTGCACTTTGGGTCTCGTGTTTCTCAATACTCTAGAATCTTGGGAAGTTTTTTGGCTTGTTCGATCCAGTCCGTGACTTCTTGGAGTGTGGGATTGCGCTTGGCATAACGCTTGCGCGCGTTCTTCTCCACGAGGGTTTGGTGGAGATTTTCGGGGAGGCGTGTCGCTAACTCTTTGACGGTGTCCACACCGGCATTCTCGAGCAAATTGGAAAATGCCTTGCCGATGCCGACGACGCGCGCCAGATCGCAGCGATTGGCGTGTTCCAACACCATCTGCTCCGACATTTTCAACTCTTGAGCCAGTTGGCGGCGCTGCTGAGGCGTCCGCGTTGCCGCGAGGAATTTTTCAATGTCCCCCAAACCACGCTGGCGAAACTTTTTGGCTTGCGCCGGTGAAATACCTCGAACTTCGCTGATCGAAAGTGCCATTGTGTCTCCTCCTTGAATAAATTTTTTGACCTGGCTCGTTATTGCCACGTCGTCCTTTGTTCGATATATTACATCTTGTTTATACAAGTGTCAATACCTTGAGACGGTGGGGTGTATTTCAGTTTGGGGGCAAGTTTCTCAGCCCACCTTTTGCACTTTTGCAAACGCATAGCCCCACCCCCTGCCCCCTCCCCGTTGCGCTTGGCGCTACGGGGAGGGGGAGTCAAAGGACGAATTGAACATTCGTGCTACTTGTGGTAGAATCAAAGCACTTTTTGAGGGAGGTGCTATGCGTCAGGTATCCGTTGCCATCGCACAATTTCAGCCGCGTTTGAACGACGTGCACAAAAATCTGGAGCGAATGAGTGACATTATTGATCACATTTGCGCGGCGCAAAAAGTGAACCTGATTGTCTTTCCAGAGTTGGCGACCACGGGGTACGAATGTGGTGTTCGCTTTGCCGAATTTGCCGAGGCGGTCCCCGGCTATACGGTCGAGACACTCGGCGCGCAGTGCGCGCACTATGAAACATATCTGGCGTTTGGAATGGTCGTCAAACACAAGGTCGAAAGCGTGGTGTACGATGCGGCGCTCCTGCTGGGACCCGATGGCGCGCCGGTGGGGCAGTACCACAAAGTTCACCTGAAACCCGAAGAGCGCCCGATTTTTCGCGGTGGTTTTCGCTTTCCTGTGTTCCACACGACGTTCGGCACGTTGGGTTTGTTGTTGGGCTGGGATGTGGCGTTTCCCGAAGCGGCGCGCGTGCTCGCGCTTGAAGGCGCGGAGATGATTGTTGTGCCAGCCAGTTGGGAGACGCCTGCCATCGCCGAGTGGCAGACGTACTTGCGCGCACGCGCGCTCGAAAATTCAACGTTCGTGGTGGGGGTAAATCGCGTCGGTGACGAGTACACCTATGCGTTTGGTGGTGACAGTGCGGTGATTGGACCACGCGGCGAGGTGCTTGCGAGTATCGGACGCGATGAGCAAAATCGTCCCCGAGAAGCGTACGCGCTCGCAACGCTCGATTTGGACGCGGTGCGCAAGTCGCGCGAGGAATTGCAAACGATGCAAAGTCGGCAGCCCGCGTTGTATCGCGTCATTGTGCGTAACTATTGAGTGGTTTGCAGAGACATCGAGGTGAATATGTCGGCAGTCGGTTACATTGTCGGTGAGGTGAGTACCAACGAATTTACGTTTGTGACGACGCGTGAAAGTGCTCCGCCGCGTCTGGAGTACATTGTCGTCCCGGTGCAAGAGCCGCAGCGTCAGATTCAGGTGTTAGCACAGGTCACGGCGCTGAGTGTCTCTTCGCGCTTGCTCAGCACATCGCTCGGTTACGCGGAGGTCGAAGCGATTCTCAATCGGCTGAAATCGTCACCGCCGATTGTGCAGGGTACGGCGCAGGTGCTCGGCTTTTTGGATGAAGATGGCGCGGTGCGTTTTCCGCGTCATGCCGCCACGCCGGGCACGCCGGTTTCGCTGGCACCGGATACACTCCTTCGTCAATTCTTCTCGACGAATATCACCAGTGGCATCGAAATCGGTACGCTCATCAATCGCCCGAGCGTGCCGGTGCTCCTCAACCCGAACGGTTTACGTCGGCACCTCGCGGTGATTGCGCAGACCGGCGCAGGCAAATCGTACACGGTGGGTGTGATTCTGGAAAAACTTTTGCAACTGGGTGGTACCATCGTCGTGTTCGATCCGAACAGCGATTACGTGTTGATGCGGCGCGATCGGCATAATCGTGAAACCGCGTTCGCGTCGCGGGTCCAGGTGTATCGTTTACCGACAACGCAGAGTGGGCGCATCCCCGATGACCAGATCGGCGGCGCGCAAAAATTTACGATGCAGTTTTCCAAACTCGAACCGGATGAGATCTGTCAGATGACAGGCATCGGTGAAAGCGCGACGAACATTCGTAAAGCCGTGCAAACGGTGTGGGAAAATTTGCAGGGACAGGATTACACTGCCCAGAGATTTCTCGAAGAGTTGGAAACGTTGGCGGATACCGGCGCTCCGATGGAACGTGGCGCGCGTCCGCTGAGTCCAGCGATTGGGAATGAAAAGGAATTCGATCGCTTTGCCGCGCAGCGTGTTGCGGAAAAAGCCAACATCACGTTTGATGATCTGGGTAAAGCGGAACCCGAAGAGAGCGAACCGCGCGGCAAAAAAGTGAACGAAGGCAAACGTCTGTCGTGGGATGCAGTGATGGGAGCGAATAAAGCCCTCAAGTACATCGAACGCTTGACACGTATTGACATCTGGGGTTTTACTGATGTACCGATGAACGATTTGCTCAAACCGATGACGCTCTCGGTGATTGATGTGGCTGGTGTGGATCAGTGGATTGCCGAGTTCGTTGTGGACAAGGTGCTGCGCGAAGCGTGGGCACGCGCGGTGAATGAAGGACTGCCGCGCCCGGTCTTTTTCGTGCTGGAAGAGGCGCACAACTTTGTGCCGGGCGGCGTGGGCGCCTCGTCTCAGGTGGCGTACATCATCAAACGCATCGCGTCGGAAGGGCGCAAGTTTGGCTTGTTCCTCATTCTCATCACGCAGCGTCCTTACAAAGTGCATAGCGATACGCTTTCACAATGCAACTCGCAAATCATTATGCGCCTCACGAATCCACAAGATCAACAGGCGGTCCGCCAATCGTCCGAAAGCATCAGCGAGGGATTGCTTGCCGATTTGCCCGGCTTGAACGTGGGCGAAGCCGTCATCCTGGGACCACTGGTGCGCGTGCCAGTGATGGTGCGCGTGGGTGCTCGCGAATCGAAAGAGGGGGGTAACGACATCAACGTGGTCGAAGCGCTCGAACGCGCGCGTAGTGAAGTTATCACCGAGACACGCGAAGCACAGGTGAAGCAAGAACGCGCCGCGCGCGGGCGAAGTGAATGGCGCGAAGCGGTGTAGGGAGGACGAAGGACGAAGGACGAAGGACGGAGTTGTTCATGGGCGTATGCGCCCGCCACGACGGATGAAAATATCCACCAAGAACACGAAGACACGAAGGTTTTTTCTTCGTGTTCCTTCGTGACCTTTGTGGACAAATGGATTTTCGAAGGAGGAGGAAGGTGGCTGTCATTCACAGAGGTTCACAAACGATTTATTACGACGAATACGGCACAGGTACGCCACTCGTTTTGCTTCCGGGCTTGGGGGGTTCGCGCTTGGGATGGTCAAAACAGATCGAGCCGTTCGCAAAAAAATATCGTGTCATCAATCTGGACAATCGCGATGCAGGCAGTAGTGGCACAAGTACCGCCGACTATGACATTGGCGATATGGCGGACGATGTGGCGAGCGTGATTCACCATCTTGGCGCGCCTGCGACGTTCGTCGTGGGTGTTTCGATGGGAGGATTTATCGCGCTGCATCTGGCGTTACGGCATCCCGCGCTGGTCAGCAAGTTGGTGCTGGTGGCAACCTCGGCGGGAGGCACGCTGCACACGCCGCCTTCGCCTGAAGTCGCTGCGCTGCTGGTTCGTAATCCCAACGAGGACATTGAGACGCGCGTGCGTCGTTCGTACGCTGTAATCACGGGACCGGGTTTTGCCGACTCGCATCCCGAAGATGTGGCGCGCGCGATTGAACACGGCTATCGCTTTCCAATGTCGCTCGAAGCGTACCAGCGCCAGTGGCGCGCAGCGACGGGGCACATTCAAAACGGCACGGGCGCGCGTCTGGGCGAGATTCGTGTGCCCACGCTCATCATCCACGGCGACTGTGATCCCCTGATGTTGCCGGCGAACGCGCACGCGCTCGCCACGGCGATTCCGGGCGCGCGGTTGGTGTTACTGCGCGGCGTGGGGCATCTGCCGCACATCGAAGCGACGGAAGAGTTTAATCGGTTGGTGATAGAGTTTTTGGGGTGAGAGAAAACACTATGCCTGCACCGGTAGAACTTGTTCCTGCGCGCTGGGGTGCCATTTTCGAAGAGCTCGTATCAAAAGTTAATCAAAATGCCTTGCTGGTCTCACCATATCTCTCCGTTGCTCCGATTGAGCGCGTCGTGAAAATCTTACACCGACGCCATTTGGCTCAATCAGTATCCCTTCGCGTTGTCACAGACCTCGCGTCTGACAATGTGTTACGCGGCGCGACGGAACCTATTGCGTTAATGCAACTTGTGCAGGAGATTCCCAACACCGTAGTGACTTATCTGCCCGGTGTGCATGCCAAAGTTTACATTGCCGACGAAGCCATCGGCATCGTAACTTCGGCTAACTTGACGGAGAGTGGACTTGATCACAACTACGAATACGGTGTTCGTTTGAACGACCCCTCGCTGGTTCGTCGCCTGTGGCAGGATTTAACGGAATACGCTGACCTGGGAAATAGTGTGACGCTTGCTCCGCTTGAGACACTGGCGCAAGCAGCTAAAGATCTCCGGGCATTGCACAGAGAAAAAGAGCGGCAGGCGAGTAGAGAGATTCGGCGCGAATTTGCACGCCGACTTGCAGACACAGAATTGGAGTTGATGAGGATTCGTGCCACGGGTCAAACCGAGAATAGCATCTTTTCCGCAACGATTCTGTATTTATTGCGGAAATATGGTCCGTTAACAACCGCGCAGCTGCATCCATTGATTAAACACATTCATCCCGATCTATGCAATGACAGAATTGATCGCGTCATTAATGGTGTTCATTTTGGTAAGCGCTGGAAACATATGGTTCGAAATGCGCAACAAAGTCTCAAACATCAAGGAAAGATTGATTTCGATGGACAACGATGGTTTCTTATCACCTGAAGCTAAGGAACAGATTATGCAAATCACTTTTCGTGATAAGCAATACGAAGTCAAACCGAACATCACCGCGCGCGACGCCATCAAAAAAATCGGCCTCGATCCTGAAGCGGTACTCGTCGTTGTCAACGGTAAACTCGTTACCGATGATGTGATTTTGCGCGAGGGAGACGAGGTGAAGTTGATTGCGGTAGTTTCAGGAGGCAGTAGGCAGTCGGCACTAGGCAGGAGGCAGGAGGCGGAAGGCAGGAGGCAGGAAGCGGGGAAGCAGGCAAGCGGTGTACTGTCTCCCGCGTTGCCGAGTCGGGTATAGAAAAATGAGATGTAGAAAATGCGACGCGCGCGCGGTCATCAATATGCGTCACCACAAACTTGCGTTGTGCGGCGAGCATTACGTTGAATGGTTCGCGGCACAGACCGAGCGCGTCATCGAAAAATACAAAATGTTTTCGCGCGACGAGCGCGTACTCGTCGCGGTGAGCGGTGGCAAAGACTCGCTCGCGCTGTGGGACGTGCTGCTGCGGCTTGGTTACCGAGCCGATGGGTTGTACATCGCGCTCGGTATCAACGCGCCCATTCCGTACTCGGATGTGTCGCTGGAAAAGGTGCGCGCGTTTGTAAATTGCAGAGAGCACACGCCCACGCTTTACATCGTTGACATTGCCACGACCTATGGCAAAACGATTCCCGAAATCGCGCGCGAAAAGATGCGCGGACAGGGACGACCGTGCGCGGCGTGCGGTTTGACCAAGCGCTATGTGATGAATCGCCTCGCGCTCGAAAAAGGATACACGGTGCTGGCAACGGGGCATAATCTCGACGACGAAATCGCAGTGCTCTTTCAGAACATTTTGCGCTGGCAGATGGGGTATCTGGCGCGCCAGGCGCCGGTGTTACCCGCGTCGCGCGAGGGACTGGTCAAAAAAGTCAAACCGTTCTGCCGATTCTACGAGCGCGAGACCGCCGCCTACGCGCTCGTGCGCGGCATTGATTACATCTACGACGAATGTCCCCACGCGGGCGGCAACCTGACGAATTTCTACAAGACCTTGCTCAACCAACTCGAAAGTGAATCGCCTGGGGCGAAACTTGCGTTCTATCTGGAGTTTTTGCGCGCGCGCAGCGAAGGCGCGTTCGAGCAATTCAACAAGGTCGAAGAGTTGCACGCGTGCGAGATATGCGGTCAGCCCACCAGCGCGCCAGGACGTTGCGCGTTTTGTCGGATGTGGGAGGTTAGTCGGGTAGTCGAGTAGTCGGGTAGTCAGGTAGTCGGGTAGTCAGGTAGTCGGGTAGTCGAGTAGTCGGGTAGTCAGGTAGTCGGGTAGTCAGGTAGTCGGGTAGTCGAGTAGTCGGGTAGTCAGGTAGTCGGGTAGTTGGTTCGTTGCATTGTTAGTTTGTTGGGGCGTTCGTCCTTCGTCCTTCGTCTTTTGTCATTCGTCGTCACTCAGGAGAATCTCCCATCTCTAATCTCCAATCTCCACTCTCTCAGGAATCTACAGGCGTCATCAGCGCGGCTGCCATCATCGCGGCGGGGAACATTGCCAGTCGCGTGCTGGGACTGGTGCGCGAGATGGTCATTGCGTATCTGTTCGGCGCGACGGGTCTGGTGAGCGTTTTTCGCGTTGCGGCGACGATCATCCAGACGCTGTACGATTTTCTCGTCGGTGGAATGGTGAGCGCGGCACTCGTTCCCGTCTTTTCCGATTACGCGACGCGGCATGAAGAACTGTGGCGCGTGGCGAGTATCGTCGTCAACACGCTGGCGATTTTTCTCGCGCTCGCGGTGCTGGTGCTGGAATTTTTCGCGCCACAACTTGTGTGGCTGCTCGGCAGCGGCTATGATGCGGAATTGCAACACGCCGCTGTCGAAATGTTGCGGCTGGTTTTGCCGGCGGTATTTTTTCTGGGAATGTCGGGCATCGTCACGGGCTTGCTCTACGCGCTCAAACGATTCACCTTCCCGGCGTTCACGACCGCCGCGTACAACGCGGGCATCATCCTCGTCGCGCTCGCGCTCACACCGATTTTTGGCATCACCAGTTTGATCGTCGGTATCCTTGTTGGTTCTGCCGCACAAGTGCTGTTGCAACTTCCCGCGCTGCGCGAGGCGCGCTATCATTTCGCGGTTGATTTCACGCATCCCGCGCTGCGCAAAATCTTGCAACTGTACGCGCCCGTTGTCGCTGGCTTGAGCATTAGCGTCGTCAGCGTGGTGATTGATCGTAACCTTGCCTCGCACACCGGCGCGCAATCGCTCGCGTGGATGCAAAACGCGACGGTGCTAGTGCAACTGCCGCTGGGCTTGGTGGCGACGGCGGTTTCGTTCGCGATTTTGCCGACGCTCAGTAGTCAGTCTTCAGTATCCAGTATTCAGTATTCGGTATCCAGTAGTCGGACGACTGAACACCGAACACTGAATACGGAGCACTTTCAGTCCACACTCGCTTTTGGTATCAAACTTGTGTTGCTTCTCGTTCTACCTGCAACAGTGGGCTTGTTCGTTCTCGCGCGTCCGATAGTGGCACTCTTGTTCGAGCGCGGCGCGTTCACACCCGCCGATACGACAGCGACCGCGCTGGCGTTGCAATGCTATCTCTTTGGCTTGCCGTTCGCGGCGATTGATCAGCCGCTGGTGTTTGCGTTCTACGCGCGCAAAAACACGCTGCTGCCAAACCTTGTGCAATTCGTTGCTGTCGCGATTTACCTTGTCGTCGCGCTCGCGCTGATGCGTCCGCTCGGTTTCATCGGCCTGGTGCTTGCCAATTCCGCGATGCTGACAGGGCACGCGCTCATTATGCTGGGCTTGACGCACGCGCGACTCGGCGGCCTGGGTGGGCAAGGCGTTCTCGCCCTGACGCTCAAGGTGCTTGTCGCGTCTGGCGCGATGGGCGCGGTGGTGTTTGGCCTGGCGCACCTCTTCGATTCGATTGTGTTGCAAGTGGTGGTAGCAATTCTCACAGGTGGCGCGATGTATCTCGCGCTGTTGCGCGTGTTACGCGTGCACGAAGCGGCGCAGGTGTGGGCAAGCGTGCTGACGCGCCTGCGGCGCTGAATATAGGACGACAGTCGGCGAGCGTTTGGCGGCTGGCGTGTTAGGAGGATCAATGCGTACCGATTACTCGAACGTCAGTTTTTGGCTGGCGACCTGTCCACCGTATCAACCGAACGCGCCGTTACAAGGTGATGCCCGGGCGGATGTTGCAATCATCGGCGGAGGTTTCACGGGCATATCCACGGCGTACTATTTGCGCAAGGCGGCTCCATCGCTCAAGGTCATCGTCCTCGAAAGTGAAATCGTTGGCTATGGCGCCAGCGGTCGCAATGGCTCATTTGCGATGACAGTGATAGGGCTGGGGCTGGATGTGCTGGCGATGCTCAAAGGCAAACAGGCCGCGCGCGAAGGGCATCGGTATATGGAGCGCGCCGTGGACACCCTCGGCGACTTGGTAGCAGAACACCAACTCGATTGTGATTACACACGCCCCGGCTTTTTGCGGATGGCCACAACGCCTGCCTATGTCCAGAAGATCAAAAAGCAAATCGAATTGTGCCACGCTCTGGGCATCACCGGTATCGAATGGTTAGAGCGCGACGCCGCGCGCGCACGTGTGTACTCGGATGTGTATCTGGGAGCGTGGTGGGAGCCGCGTCTGGCACTGGTGAACCCGGTCAAGTTGGTACGCGGAATGAAACGTGTGGCAGAGAATTTGGGCGCGCACATCTACGAACATTCGCCCGTCCTCTCGATTGAACGCGGCGCGCGATTTACGCTCAAGACGCCGGGGGGCAAGGTGAGCGCAGAAAAAATTGTTTTTGCAACGAACGCCTATTCACACTTGTTGCCGATGATTCGTCGCAAGCAGATTCCGGCATGGACGTATATGCTTGCCACTGAACCGTTGCGCGAGGAGCATTTCCGCGCCATCGGCTGGCAAGGTCGTGAAGGAGTTGAGGATGCGCGCAATCTGATTCACTATTATCGTATCTCGCCGGACAATCGTCTGCTGATGGGTGGTGGTCCCGTCGGTTTGGGCTTTGGCGGCAATATGAATTTCGATACGAATGTTCAGGCGTGGCAACATCTGGAAGCGCATATCCGTTACATCTTTCCCGCGCTCAAGGACGTGCGGATTACGCATCGGTGGGGTGGACCATTTTCGGTGACGGTGGATCTCACACCTGCGCTGGGTTACCTCGGCGATCATCGCGCCGTGTATGCGCTCGGCTGCATCGGACACGGTGTTTCGATGGCACATCTCAACGGGCAAACGCTTCGGGATTTGATTCTGGAACAACAAACCGATTTGACGGATGTGTTCTTTGTCAATCGTCGTGTAATTCCGTGGCCCCCCGAACCGTTCCGTCTGGGGCTCAGTATGGCTGTGCGCGCGTATCTGCAAATGGAAGATTGGATGTGTGAACGTGGTATGCCCAAGCGGGTGTAGCGTCGCTGCGGGTTAACGACGTAACTGTCAGTTGGGTATTTCACTCTCATCCTTCTGCCCCTTGCTCTCCTCGCTTTGCGGGGAGTGCAGGGGGGAGATGGGAGGCGGGGAGTGGGCAGGCGGCGCGGCCGCCCACCCACTCCCCCATGCCCAGATTTGCCCTGAATGTGAAATCCCCTTGCCAACTTGCTCGGTTGCACTCTGCGGCAAAGCGATTATAATGCGGCTGTGCGCGTCGTAATGCTCAGCAAAGCCCTCGTCGTGGGGCAATATCAAAAAAAACTGGAAGAACTGGCGCGCCACGCTCATCTGGAACTCACCGTCGTCGTACCTCCTTACTGGCGCGACGAGCGAGGAGTCCTGCCATTCGAACGTGCTTACACGCGTGGCTATACCTTGCTGGTCACACCACTCCGCTGGAACGGACACTTTCACTTGCACTATTACCCCACTCTGCCTCGCCTCCTTGCTACCGTCCTACCCGATCTGGTTCACATTGACGAAGAACCGTACAACCTTGCCACCTGGCACGCCTTGCGCGCCGCGCAGCGCGTGGGAGCCAAGACCCTTTTCTTTACGTGGCAAAATATTTTACGCCGCTATCCTCCACCCTTTGTCTGGATGGAAGCATACGTCTTGCGTCATAGCGACTATGCCATTGCTGGCAACGCGGCGGCGGTGCAGGTACTGCGCGCCAAAAATTATCGCGGCGCGGTGCGCGTGATTCCCCAATTTGGTGTTGATCCCGAACAGTTCCAGCCGCGTCCCCGCGCGGTTTCTTCTACCTTTCACATCGGTGCAGGAGTAGGGCGCTGGGTAGAAGAAAAAGGCATAGACACCTTACTGCGCGCGGTGGCGGGTTTGTCCGGCGAGTGGCGCGTTTCTCTACGCGGTAGCGGTCCGGCGTATGCGCAACTCGCGGCGCTGGCGCGCGCGCTGGGCATTGCCGCGCGCGTCCACTTTGAGCCACCGGTGCCGTCGGTGGAAATGCCGGCATACTATGCCCAACTCGATGTGTTCGTGATGCCCTCGCGAACACGTCCCAACTGGAAAGAACAATTCGGGCGCGCGCTCGTCGAAGCGATGGCGTGCGGTGTCCCCGTCATCGGTTCGACGTGCGGCGAGATTCCCAACGTCATTGGGGAGGCGGGATTGATCTTTCCTGAAGACGATGTGGACGCGCTACGCGCGCACCTCGCGCGTTTGCGCGATGATCCAACCTATCGCGCTGAACTGGGGCAGCGTGGGCGCGCGCGGGTGCTGGCACAGTTTACACACGCGCACATCGCACAGGCAACCTATCAGGTGTATCGCGAACTCCTGGGTTAGGTGTATGACCTTTCACATCGGACTGAACGCGCATCTCTTGAACCTCAGCGGCACGTATCGCAGCGCCGGCATCAGTTGGTACATCTATCATCTCCTTCAGCATCTTGAACCCGCGCCCGATTTACAGTACACTATTTTCCTCAGTGACCCGCGTGCTCAAGTGTCGCACAGCGCGCTGGTACGCTCGCGCTTGCCCACGCACAAACCGATTGTCCGCATCTTCTGGGAGCAACTCCTTCAGCCGATCGAGTTGCAGCGTGCGCAGGTGAACCTATTGCACGCGCTCGCGTTTGCCGGACCACTCGCTATGTCTATTCCCTGGATCGTCACGATTTACGATTTGAGTTTTATGCGTTATCCCGATTCGTTTCATCCTTTGAATCGCCTCTATCTCACCTGGGCGGTGCGTCACGCCGCGCGCTATGCCAATTATCTGATTGCCATTTCCGAAAGTACCAAGCGCGATTTGATCGAACTGGTCGGCGCGCCACCTGAGCGCATACGCGTTATCTACTGTGGCAAAGATTCCGCTTTTGCTCCTGCCACCGATCCTGCCGCGCTTGCCGCGTGGCGCGCGATGCGTCAGGTCCCCGAACGGATGATCTTGTTCGTGGGTACGATCGAGCCGCGCAAGAACATTGTGCGTTTACTACGCGCCTTTGCGCGCGCCAAACGCGCCGCGCGCCTGCCGCATACGCTGGTGCTCATCGGCGCGCGCGGCTGGAAGTACGCCGAGGTAGATCAAACCATCGCTCAGGAAAACCTTGCCAGCGATGTGATGTTTGTAGGTTACGTGCCACAAGCGGAATTGCCGCGCTGGTATCAAGCCGCCGAGTTGTTCGTCTATCCATCGCTCTATGAAGGATTCGGAATGCCGCCGCTGGATGCGATGGCAGCGGGGACGCCGGTCGTTACCTCGAACGCTGCCGCGTTGCCCGAAGTGGTCGGCGCTGCCGCGCTACAAGTGCCTCCCGCCGACGAAGCCGCGCTGAGCGAGGCCATCGTCCGCGCGCTGACCGACAAGGCACTGCGCGCGGAGATGATCGCGCGAGGCTTGGAACAAGCCGCGCGCTTTTCCTGGACGCGCGCCGCGCGCGAAACCACAGCCTTGTATCGCGCCGTGCTCACCCCACGTCAAGGAGAGTCGAATGCGGCACGATAGTTGGAAACGTTTGTTTTTACAACTGAGTGCCGATGTGGTACTCATCAACGCCGCCATCTGGATCGCGTGGTATATTCGCTACGAACTCGAAATTGCCCCGGGTACAGGCGAAGGCTTTTTCTATCATTCGTACAACGCCTACTTTCCGCTGGCGATTCTGCTGACGATACTCACCATCGGCATCTTTCGCTTTGAAGGATTGTATCGCCCTATTCGCGGCAGAACCTTCTGGGACGAACTCTATACGCTGCTCAACGGCACGACGACCGCCCTCTTGCTGATTATGGCGATCACCTTCTTCTGGCGTCCGCTCGTTTTTTCGCGCGCGATGTACATCTATGCCGCGCTCCTTATCGTCGCGCTCCTTGCCATCGAACGGTTGATTCTGCGGCTCGTGCGCGCGCGTTTGCGTAAACGCGGCATCGGTGTAGATCGGGTACTGATTGTCGGCGCGGGCGAAGTGGGGCGCGCCCTGATGCGCAACTTTGTCGCGCAACCGGAACTGGAATACCACGTGGTCGGCTTTGTGGATGATGACCCCGAAAAGAATCAAACCGATATTGGACGCTTTAAAGCCCTGGGCAATCTTGCGCAACTGCCGCGCTTGTTAAAAGAACTGCAAGTGGATCAAGTCATTGTCACTTTGCCCTGGACTGCACGCGATAAAATCATCGCGATTATGAATCTGTGCCAGCGCTATAACGTCTCCGCCAAAATCGTTCCCGACTTGTTTCAACTCTCCCTGAGTCGTATCGCCATTGATGCAGTCGGCGGCATCCCGCTGATTGCCTTGCGCGAGCCGCGTCTGGGGATGGTGGACGATGTCATCAAACGTCTGATGGATCTGGTCTTTGGCTTGGTGTTGTTTCTCGTTTCTGCGATTCCAATGCTCATCATCGCCATCCTGATCAAACTCGATTCGCCCGGTCCGATTCTCTTTCGCCAAAAACGCATCGGACGCTATGGACAAGAGTTCATCGCCTACAAATTCCGTTCGATGCGCGTTGGTGCGGAGCAGGAACAAGCCGCGCTCAACGATTTAAACGAAGCGCGCGGTCCCCTCTTTAAAATTCGCGACGATCCGCGGTGTACGCGTGTGGGACGCTGGATCCGTCGGATGAGTCTGGACGAGTTGCCGCAACTGTGGAACGTCCTGCGCGGCGAAATGAGTCTGGTGGGTCCGCGCCCGCCAATGCCCAACGAAGTGGAGCAGTATCAAGAATGGCACAAGCGTCGTCTCGACGTGCGCCCCGGCATCACCGGCTTGTCGCAGGTGAGTGGGCGCAGCGATTTAACCTTCGACGAAACGGCAATGCTCGATATTTACTACATCGAAAACTGGTCACCGTGGATGGACCTTGCCATCCTGTTCAAGACGATTCCGACGGTGCTGTTGGCGCGTGGTGCGTATTGAATGACGAATGACGAAGGACGAAGGATGGAGATGTGAAAGCGGTTGACATCATCATCAAGAAGCGCGATGGCGGAGTGCTCACGCGCGAAGAAATCGAATTTTTCGTGCAGGGCTTGACGCGCGGCGAGATTCCCGACTATCAAGTTGCCGCGTGGGCAATGGCAGTGTACTGGCGCGGTATGAACGCTGACGAAACAACCGCGCTCACGCTGGCGATGGCACATTCGGGTCAGGTGCTGGATTTGACGCCGATTGCGCCGCGCGTGCTCGACAAGCATTCCAGCGGCGGCGTGGGCGACAAGACCACGCTGGTCGTCGCGCCGCTGGTGGCTTCACTCGGTTTGCCGGTGGGAAAAATGTCGGGACGCGGCTTGAGTTTTTCGGGTGGGACGCTCGACAAACTCGAGTCCATTCCCGGTTTTCGCGCCGATCTCACGACGCAAGAATTTCTGACCCAGTTGCAACGCCACGGCATCGTCGTCAGTGGGCAAACGCACGACCTGGCACCTGCCGATGGCAAACTGTACGCGCTGCGCGATGTGACCGGCACCGTGAGTTCCTTGCCCCTCATTGCTAGTTCGATTATGAGCAAGAAAATCGCTGCGGGCGCGCAGATCATTGTGCTGGATGTCAAAGTGGGACGCGGCGCGTTTATGAAGACCCAGGCTCAGGCTACCGCGCTCGCCGAGTTGATGGTACGAATCGGGCATAACGTTGGACGCAAGGTGGCTGCCGTCATCAGCGATATGAACCAGCCGCTGGGGAACGCGGTCGGCAACGCGCTGGAGGTCATCGAAGCCGTCGAAACGCTCAAAGAGCGCGGTCCCGCCGATTTTGTCGAACATTGCTTGCAAGTGGCGACGCAAATGGTTTTGCTCGCGGACGCCGCGCGCGACGAAGACGACGCGCGCACACAATTGAACGCCGCGCTGAGCGATGGACGCGCGCTGCAAAAGTTTGGCGCGTGGATCGCGGGACAGGGCGGCGACGCGCGCGTCGTGGAGGATCTGACGCTTTTGCCGCGCGCGGCTATCATCGAAACGGTGACCGCGCCGCGCGAGGGATTTATCGCGGCAATTGACGCGCAAGAGGTCGGCTTGACCGTTGTAGATTTGGGGGGTGGACGCGTGAAAAAAGGAGACCCGATTGATCACGCCGTTGGCGTTGTGTTTCACCGCAAAGTGGGTGCGCGCGTCGCGCGCGGTGAGCCACTCTTTACGCTCCACGCGAACGATCGCGCGAAAGGGGATGCGGCAAAGGCGCGTCTTCTCGCCGCGATCGAATTCAGCAATGCGGCGCCCGCGCCGTTGCCGTTGATTCATCGCATCGTGCGGTAAAACGCAGGGGCACGCATCGTATTGATAAACACAACGGGCGAGGAGTTCTCCTCGCCCGTTGTGTTTATGCAATGCGAAACTCAGGACTCGAACTTGAACGCGCCACGTCGCGAGTACCACAGTGCCCATACGACAATCGCCAGACTGACTACGGCGATTGCCACATAGGACAAATTCTCCATCGAAAGCCACGTGCCGGTCTTAGTGGTTTGCGAGACCTGTACGACCAGCGGGACGATCAACACCGCGACCAGATTGATGACCTTGATCATCGGGTTGAGCGCGGGACCCGCCGTATCCTTCAACGGATCACCAACAGTATCGCCGACGACACCCGCTTTGTGACGCTCCGAACCCTTGCCGGTGTTCTTTTCGAGATTGCGCGGTTCATCCTCAATCGTCTTTTTGGCATTATCCCACGCGCCACCAGCGTTCGCCATAAAGACCGCCATCAATTGCCCCGAGAGGATGACTCCTGCCAGAAAACCGCCGAGGGCTTCCTCGTGCAACAAGAAACCGACGATGAGGGGCACCAACACTGCGAGCGCGCCCACGCCCAACAACTCGCGTTGCGCGGCGGCGGTACAAATCTCGACGGCTTTGCCGTAATCCGGTTGCACCTTGCCTTCCATCAAACCGGGAATGCGGAACTGGCGCCGCACTTCATCCACAATCAAATTCGCTGAACGCCCGACCGCGCGAATCGTCATCGCGCTGAAGAGGAAGGGCACCGCGCCACCAATCAACATGCCGATAAACACCTGCGGAATCGCCACATTGATACTAAAGTGCGAGGGCACAGCCATTTTGAGACTCTTCATCGTCTCGATGACCGTATCGCCGTACGCGCCAAAGAGCGAGACCGCTGCAATCACTGCCGACGCGATAGCAATCCCCTTGGTCACGGCTTTGGTCGTGTTCCCCACGGCATCGAGATCTGCCATAATCTTGCGCGCCTTGGGATCCATCTTGCACATCTCGCCAATACCGTTCGCGTTATCGGCGATGGGACCAAACGCGTCCATACTGATATTGTTACCGGTCAAAGTCAACTGACCGATACCGCACAGCGCCACGCCGTACAGAATCATCGTCACACTTTCGCCCGTAAAGATGAGCACGCTGGTAAAGATCGCTGCCGAGACGGCGAAAATAGCCCACACGGACGATTCCATCCCCACATACAAGCCGGCGAGAATCGTAGTAGCGGGTCCTCCCGATGTGGCTTGTTTGATCTCTTGCACCGGCGATTTTTCGGTGCCGGTAAAGTACTCGGTCAGAGTGTTCGTGATAACCGCGAGCATCACGCCGGCAGTGGTCGCGGCCGCCACGCGCCAATCGCCCATATACACCAGTGCCAGGATCCAGAAACTGGCGATGCTGATGAACGCCGCCAGACGATAACCACGATCAATCGCCTTGAACGCGCTCTCTTGTTCATTGATCGCACGCACCGAATAGGTGCTGATGATCGAAGAGAGTACACCGATAGCGCGTACGAGGAGTGGGAACAAAATCCACTTGAATTCGAACGTGGGTCCCGCCATCGCTACCGAGATACCCAGAATCATCGCCGAGACGATGGTCACTTCGTACGACTCGAAAATGTCTGCTGCCATGCCTGCGCAATCGCCCACGTTATCGCCGACGAGATCGGCAATCACCGCAGCGTTGCGCGGATCATCTTCGGGCAAATCTTTTTCCACTTTACCGACCAGATCGGCGCCCACGTCTGCCGCTTTGGTATAAATGCCACCACCCACGCGCATAAAGAGCGCGATGAGTGTGCCGCCAAAACCAAAGCCGAGCAACACTTCGGGCGCGGCTTGCCCGTAGAGGATGAAGATGAGTGTGCCGCCCAACAAGCCCAGCCCATCGGTCAACATACCGCTGATGGTCCCGGTGCGATAACCGATGCGCAAGGCATCGCCAAAACTACGCTGCGCGCCTGCCGCCATGCGCACGTTTGCCAGCACAGCCATTCGCATCCCCAACTGACCGACAGCGAGCGAAAAGAGCGAACCCATCAAGAACGCGCCGGCGCGTCCAATGGCAATATCCATCCCGTCGAAGCCAGCATCGGTCACATACTTGGGCAATTCCTTGACCAGCGCGGCGCTGGCAAACAAGGCGAAGGTCAGAATGGCAATGAAAATGATAATCGTGCGCAATTGTCTGTTCAGATACGCCACCGCGCCTTGTCGGATGCGGTTGGAAATATCCCGCATCGCCTCCGTGCCGGTATCCTCACGCAAAATCTGCCGCGTGAGAAATGCGGCATAGAGCAATCCCAGAATGGCGGTTCCCAGAACCGACCACACACCGATTGCTTCCCAGGTTGTGATTTTTGACCAATCCATGCATTTCCTCCATGAAATTGATACGTTGGTTTTGCCGGGCTACCTTGTCCGGCGTCAAAAATACAAAGGCTATTCTAGCACAATTTGGTGAAAATGCAAAAGTGGTTGAAATCGCCGCCACAACTACGCTCAGCCGACCTGCGCCGGCGGGACGAATTGCCGCAGGGCAACTTGTGGCTGCGACTCGAGTCGCTCGCAAGTTTGTCAACTTTGCCCGTCGCTACTTGTACGGAATTGCTACGTCGCCAATGAACTCGCGCGCGATGATGATGCGCATAATGTTCGCACCCCCCTCCGCGCCGACGACGTACGACAGCAAGCCGCGCAGTAGCATTTCAAAGGGCACCTCAATCGTATAGCCCAGCGCGCCGTGATGCATCATGGCATGCTTGGCAATCTCCACACCCAGCAAGGGCGCGGTCAATTTGCAAATCGCCACATTCGCGTTGATTTCTTTGCGCGTTACGGCCTGGGGGTTTTTGCCAAACTCGTCAATCAACCACGCCGTCTTGAGCAATTGATTCTTGAGCATCTCCAGTCGCGCATAGTCGTCCGCAATTTCGAACGAGATGCCTTCGAACTTGACGAGCGGCTGACCGAACAGATGCCGCTGTTTGGTGTACTCGGCACTCAATTCGAGCGCGCGTTCTGCACCGCCCGCACACGCAGCGCAGACGAGTACGCGCGCCGCGTTGAATCCCTCCATCAAAACGTACCAGCCGCGATTCTCCGCGCCGAGGACGTATTTGGCAGGCACCGGCACATTCTCGTACGCGATCATCCCGGTGGACAGAGCCATTCGCCCCATCATCGTCAACTTTTGCGTGGTGATACCCGGCGACTGGAGCGGGATGTACGCAAAGGTCATTCCCCGATTGCCTAACTCGGGTGCGGTCTTGAACAACGTAAGATGTCCACCGCCGCGCTGGGCGGCTTCGACGACACCACTGATGTAAATCTTTTCGCCATTGACGATGTACTGCTCGCCCGCTTTGGTCGCGTGTGTGCGAATACTCGCCAGGTCAGAGCCGCCACTCGGTTCGGTCGTTGCAATCCCCAGGAACCATTCGCCTTTTGCCACGCGCGGCAACAGTTCGCGCTTTAACTCTTCCGAGCCAAAGCGCGCCGCCACGTACCCCCAACCCAGACACAGTAGCGTGTACACCGGCAACGCCATCGAAAGATCCGCGCGCGCGATTTCGTGAATGGCCAGCATTGCATACGTCACCTCTTCGCCGCGTACCGCCGAGCCGCCGTACTCTTCCGGAATCGTCACGCCGAACAAGCCCAGGTCTGCCATTCCCTTGATGATTTCTGGGGGGATACCTTCGGCTTTGCGATCCATCTCGCGCGAGCGCGGCGCGATGTGTTTCTCCGCAAACTCGCGCACGGTTTGTTTGAACAGTTGTTGTTCTTCGGTTAAACGAAAATTCATGGATTCCTCCATAGTTGCGGCAAAGCCGCAACCAAGTTTGCGAACACTCGTAACCAACGGGGAGGGAAAACAAAGGGACGGAGTGGTGGCGGGCGGCTTTGCCTGCCACCACTCCGTCTCCGCCTCCTTCTCTTCCCGCCACGCGGGGAGAGAAGGGAGCAGGGGGATGTGTGGGGAAAAACAGAAGGATGACTTGGCGTTTTGAGATAGTTGCTTGCTCTTAGCGGGGTGCTAATCCAAACGTCAAACTGGTGATTTTCCACTGTCCATCAATCTTACGGAAGGTCCACCGGTCATTGTCTTTCAAGTTCGTGACACCGATACGTGTGTCTGCGATTGCTGTAGCACTATCCCCCGTGATAGTCACACGGATGTTAGGGTGTTCGGCAAAGGTCGGATTTGAGGGAAAGACAATGTTGACATAGCGATCGCGAATCGCCGCCCAATTCTTCCAGGTCTTGTCATCGGCAGGATTGTTGGGTGTACGATTAGCATCGGTGACCACGCCATCTTTTGCCCACATCGCCTCCAGACGGTCAATGTCCTGCTGCACAACGGCTTCGCCTTCGGCGATGATCAACTGGCGAATGGCTTCTTCGTCGTTCGCCGGGACTGGGGTGGGAGTACGTTGAATGGGTGGGCGCGGTCCCGAAGCCGGCGGCGGTGGGGGGGCACCGGTACTGCACGCGACACTGATCAATGCCAATACTACCACTGCCATCAAAACGGACTTGCGCATAAATTTGCCTCCACAATCTTCTGAGAAATTTGACGGGCGCAATATTAGCACGATTTGGCAAAAAGTCAAAATCAGTGTCAGGTTTCAGGTTAACCTGAAACTATTTTTTCGCTGCCAGTGCCAGTGCCAGATGGACAAATGTGCGCGTTGGGGTGCCATTGCCAAATTTGTTCTTGTACCCATCTTCTTTACCTGTGCCGAGCAAACCGCCGACACTTCCGGCGATGTCGAGATGCGCCCATTTGGTCTCGCCCACAAAATTTTTGATGAACATTGCGCCGATAATCGAACCGGCGGGACGTCCACCCGAATTTTTAATGTCCGCCCAATCGCTTTTGATCTGTTCGGCATACTCGGGGTCCATCGGCATCAGCCAGTTCTTCTCACCGGTCTCTTCGCCGATTTTGAAGAGAAGTTCGCCCAGTTCTTTATCATTGCAAAAAACGCCGGTGCGGTGATGTCCCAGCGCAATCACCATCGCGCCGGTCAGTGTGGCGGCATCTACAACGGGTGAAAGTTTGAGCGTCTGAGTGGCATACACTAACGCATCAGCAAGGATGAGCCGCCCTTCGGCGTCGGTGCTGACAATTTCAATCGTCTTGCCATTCATTGCCCTCAGAATATCGCCGGGCTTGAACGCCTTGCCGCTGGGCAAGTTCTCGGTCGCTGGTACGATGCCCGTCACATTGATGGCTGGCTTTAACTGCGCGATGGCTTGCATCGCGGCGAGAACTGCCGCGCCGCCCGCCATATCGCCTTTCATATCTTGCATTCCATCGGCGGGCTTGAGTGAAATGCCACCCGAATCGAACGTGATGGCTTTGCCGACCAGACCCAAGCCCGGCGCGCCTTTTTTGCCACTTCCCCAGTAGCGCAAGATGATGATGCACGGGGGTTCATCCGATCCTTGCGCCACGCCCAGAAAGGCACCCATTCCCAACTTTTTGGCTTTGTCGCGATCAATCACATCGAAATCGAGATCGTATTTTTTGGCGATCTCTCTGGCGACATTCGCGAGGTAGGTAGGTGTCACCACGTTGCTCGGTTCATTGGTCAGATCGCGCGCCAGATTGGTGGCGTTGGCGATGATTTCACCTCGCGTCGCGCCTTCTTTCAGCGCTTTGAGTTTGGCAGGATCACGATCCAGCAACACCACCTGATCAACTGTTTTAACCTCCTCGTTGCTGGTAAAGTACTTGCGAAACTGCCACAAACCGAGCAGGATGCCTTCGGCATTGGCTTGTGCGACACTTTCGAGAGTAAGATGGTCCAGTCCTGCGCCGTGAACCACACTCGCAATCTTTTTTGCTCCGGCGTTACGGAGCGCGCACACACCATTCGCCGCTGCATGGCGCGCGCGATCAAGAGTGAATTCGGTTTGTTTGCCCAATCCTACCACACAGACGCGCTCGGCAGGCAATTTATCGAAGGTGTGCACGATGGTGGTGCTACCTAACTTGCCCTTGATTTCGCCTTGCTTGATCATTCGGGTGAGCAAACCGCGCAATTTCTTATCTACCGCCCCTGCTGCACCGTCAGGCGACATTGCCCCTTCGAACAAATTTACCACAATGCCATCGCCTTTCCATGTCGTAATGTCACCGCTTTGCACTTTGAGTTCCATTTTTGCCTCCTTCGAAAATACATTTGTTCACAAAGGTCACGAAGGAACACGAAGAAAAACCTTCGTGAATCTTCGTGTCCTTCGTGGATCTTTTCATCCGTCGTGGCGGGCGCACGCGCCCATGAACAACTCCTTGCGAAAATATGTTTGTCCACGAAGGTCACGAAGGAACACGAAGAAAAAATCTTTGTGTCTCTTCGTGTTCTTGGTGGATATTTTCATTCGTCGTAGCGGGCGCATGCGCCTATGAACAACTCCTCCTTCGAAAACGTTAGACAAATTTCAAATTTGCCCTACGTTGTAACTACTCAGCCCCGGACAGCGATCGCTGTCGGTTAGAAACCGACGGCTAACGCAAACCGATGGCTGAGCCTGAATTTCGCGTTGTTGTACGGGCGAAAAATCTTTTGCCCCTTACGGGAACAATCCCACTCATCCCCCTGCCCTCTTCTCTCCCCGTTTGCGGGAAGAGAAGGGGGAAATGGGAGTAGTGGTGAGGGCGGGCGGCAAATCCGCCCGCCCTCACCACCTTCCCTTACTGATTCCCCCTCCCCACGCCGCAGAGCGGCGTGGGGAGGGAGCAAGGGGGTGGGGCTTTTGCACGATGGGCGAAAATCTATTTGCTATTGTTTACATCAAATTCGCCCAGATAGCGCCCGGCGCGCGCGACATCGTGCTCGTGTTTGAGTAACACGGTGAGTGTGTTCGCCAGAGTTTTCTCATCAATGTTTTGCGCGTTCAGAGTCACCAGCGCGCGTGCCCAATCCAGCGTCTCGCTGATACTGGGATGCTTTTTGAGATCGAGTTGGCGTAGGCGATGCACTAACTGGACGGCTTGTTGTGCAAGGTGTGGCGCAAGGTCAGGCACTTTGAGGCGCACGATGCGTAATTCCGATTCGATGGTGGGATAGTCAATGAACAGATAGAGGCACCGCCGTTTCAAGGCTTCGGAGAGTTCGCGCGTGTTGTTGCTGGTGAGAACCACAAACGGCGTATGCCGCGCGCGAAGCGTACCGAGTTCGGGAATACTGACCTGAAAATCACTCAACACCTCGAGCAAGAACGCTTCAAATTCTGCATCCGCGCGATCAATCTCGTCAATCAACAGGAGCACGGGTTGTTCCGCGAGGATGGCGCGCAAGAGTGGGCGCGGCAACAAAAAACGCGTGGAGAAGAAAACGTCCTCTTCCGCCGCCAGACGATCAGCCGCCTGAGTGAGTGTTTGCGCGCCGCGCAACACATCGTGCAGTTTGTCACGCAAGAGTTGCGTGTAGAGCATTTGCTTGGCGTATTCCCATTCGTACAGGGCTTTGGTCTCGTCCAGTCCTTCGTAACACTGCAAACGAATTAATTCGCGCTGGAGCGCGCTGGACCACGCTTTGGCGAGTTCGGTCTTGCCCACGCCGGCGGGTCCTTCCACCAGCACGGGTTTGTTCAATCGCGTAGCAAGAAAGATGACGGTGGCAATCTCATCGGTGGCAATGTACTGTTGGGCAGCGAGTGCCTCTTTGACTTGATTTATACTCTGGAACATTCGTCTCCTTACGAAAAAATGACCGCTGACGGACGACCGCTGCCCTTGAACGTGAAAGGGCGTGAAGGAGCGCGACAGGGGGCGAATGGATGCCAGGCATTTTTCATCTTTCGCGGCGGGCGCGAGCGCCTATCAGCCACTCCGAAAACAAGTTTGTCCACAAGGTCACGAAGAAAAGACCTTTGTGAATCTTTGTGTCCTCGGTCACTCGTTGCATTCGATGGTTGGTGAACGTATGTTTATGAACAACCTGTCGTCAACGTGTCTGCGGCGTTTTTGGTTTGTTGCCATTGTAGCGCGTCCTGCCCAAAACGTCAACCGCCTTTTTCAGTTTTCAGGGGTGTATTTCAGTTTGGGGCAAGCTTCTCAGCCCACCTTTTGCACTTTTGCAAACGCATAGCCCCACCCCCTGCCCTCTCCCCGTTGGGGCGAAAAATTTTTTCGCCCCAACGGGGAGGGGGAGTCAAAGGACGGGGTGGTGGCGAGCGGCGAAGCCGCCCGCCACCACCCCGTCATCCCCCTTCTCTCCCCGCGTCGCGGGGAGAGAAGGGAGCAGGGGGATGAGAGGGGATTGCTCAAGAGCACGGCGGCGAAATTTATGGCTCAAGCGGATTTGCCCCCAAACTGAAATGCTCCCCTTTATCAGTTGCAGTTGGGAGCATTTCAGTTTGCTTGCCTCTTGCCATACCACTCAAAATCGTGTAAACTACACACGGGCGTATTTCAAACTCACCTATCACCTCACCGAGGAGACAAAATGAAGACACGCGATCATTCGAAATTGTTTCAAGACCTCGCGGCAGAGTATGCCCAGCATTCCCCTACCTCTGCGATGTTACACACGCGTGCGCAGCAAACGATGATTGATGGTGGCAGCCATCCACTTCGCCTCATTCGTCCGTTTCCCCCGCGTCTGGTCCGCGCTCAAGGTGCCTACATCTATGATGCCGATGGGCATTCAATTCTGGATTTCTGGCAAGGGCATTATACCAACATTTTGGGGCACAATCCTGCTGTGATTATAACCACACTCGCGCGCGCATTCGAATCGGGTTGGGGGCTGCAAACCGGCTTTACCGATCAACTGCAAATCGAACTGGCGGAAATCATCTGCAAGCAAACGCAATCAGAGCGCGTGCGTTTTACGACCAGCGGCGCGCTGGCAACGATGAATGCCATTATGCTCGCGCGCGCGTTCACCGGGCGCGAACTGGTGATGAAAGTGGGAGGCGGCTGGCATGGCGCGCAACCCTGGGGCCTGGTAGGAGTCAACTTTGCTCATCGCGCAAATCCCTGGCGCATCGAAAGTCAGGGCTTGCCGAGTTCTCTGGTCAACGAGGTGGTCATCACGCGCTACAATCGCCCTGACATTTTGCGCGCGCATTTTCAGCAGTATGGCGATCGGCTGGCGTGTTTCATCGTCGAACCGTTTATGGGGGCGGGCGGGTTTATGCCGGCGACGCGCGAGTATCTGCGCACCGCGCGTGAACTGTGTGACCATTACGGCGTCGTCTTGATTTTCGACGAAGTGATTAGCGGCTTTCGTTTTCGTGCCGGCACGCTGGGCGCGCTGTACAACATCCAGCCCGATTTGACCACGCTCGCCAAGATTGTTGGCGGTGGAATGCCGGTGGCGGCCGTCGCAGGACGCGCGGCGATTCTCCAACTGTGCGGACGCGCCGGGGGGAATCGCGTGCGCTTTATGGGTGGCACCTACTCGGCGCATCCCGCCTCGCTGCTTGCCGCAAAAACCTTGCTTGCCTATCTGGTGGAACACGAACAGGAAATCTATCCGCGCCTTGCGCAACTGGGCGCGCAAATGCGTCAGGTTATCGAAGCGGCATTCCGCACCGAGGGAATTTTCGCGCGCTGCACAGGCTATCCCAATGATGCGCTGGGCGGCAGTTCGTTCGCTGTGCCACAATTTCCATATGACGAGAATCAATCGCTCGATAGCCCCGATGAGGTGAATGATCCTGGCTTGTGTGATGTCGAGTTGCGCGATCACATCTTTCAACTGGCGTTACTGTTGGAAGATGTGCACGTAGTTCATGGTGGCGGCGCGGTCAGTATGGCGCACACGGAACATGACCTTGCGCGTTTGGGCGACGCCGCGCAGCGCGTAGCGCGACGCATCAAAAAATATTTGTGAGTCAAAGGAGTAGAACCATGGCTAAACCGATTCGTGTGATTCAGTACGGTCTGGGACCCATCGGTTGCGCGATGGCGCGTCACGTTCTGGAGCGCCCCGGTTTGCAACTGGTTGGCGGGGTGGACATTGACCCGAACAAGGTCGGTAAAGATGTGGGGCAAGTGATCGGACTGGAGCGCGATCTGGGCATCACGGTCGTGCCCAAACTGGCTGACCTCAAGAAAAAAGCTGATGTGGTTCTTCACACCACTAGTTCGTACTTTGATTTGTTCAAATCTCAGATCATCGAGATTGTCAAAGCCGGCTACGACGTAGTTTCGACGGCAGAAGAATTGTCGTTCCCATGGCTTGCGCATCCCAGAGAAGCCAGAGCGATTGATGCGGCCGCCAGGCGCGCCGGCAAAACGGTACTCGCGACCGGCGTCAATCCCGGTTTTCTGATGGACTCGCTGCCGCTCTATCTCACCGCGATCTGTCAGCGCGTCGAGCGCGTCGAAGTGGTGCGCTTGATGAACGCATCAAAACGGCGTGGCCCCTTTCAGAAAAAAATCGGTTCGGGAATGACGGTAGCCGAGTTCAACGCTGAAATGAAAAAGGGTCGAATGGGACACGTCGGCTTGCCCGAATCGGTGGGAATGATTTTTGACACGCTCGGCAAGAAACTAGTCAAGTTTGAAACAACGGTGGAGCCGGTGGTGGCAGACAAGCCGGTGAAAACCGAATTTTTCACTGTGGCGCCCGGCTATGTGCGCGGCTTGAAACAGGTCGCGCGTGGCTATGCACCCGAAGGTGAATTTGTCACGCTCACATTCATCGCCGCGCTCGACGAACCCGATGAACACGATGCCATCACCATCACAGGCAAACCCAATTTGCGTGTGCGTCTGGAAGGAACGCACGGCGACATTGCGACGATTGCGATTGCGGTCAATGCGATCAAGCGCGTGTTCAAGGGACCACCCGGCTTGATGACAATGCGCGATCTTCCCCTCGTGACAATGTGGTAAGCGGTTATGTCAGTGATTGAGGCGCTACTGGCGACGTTGCCGCCAGGACGTGTGGAGGCGGTATGCATCGGCGCGTTCTGGACTGCGGTGGTCGTGGAGACGCACGGGACAAGGCAGTGTGGACTTGCGGCAACGCATTATCCCGACGCGCGTCACGACAGTGATGCGCCCGCCGTACGCGATGCTGGCACATTGCTGGAGCGTGACGCGCGTGCCCTAGCGGAACGCGCGCGCTCGACGAGTTTGATGGAAGTGGCGTTGGGTCTTGCGACGATCAACGCGCTGTTGCCCAAACACCCGTACGCCTGGACGAACGTGAACGCCGAAGAGGTGATCGCGCGCGATGGAGCGGGCAAGCGAGTGGTGGTGGTAGGGCATTTCCCTTTTGTCTCGCGTTTGCGTGAACGCGTGGGCACACTGTGGGTGCTGGAGCAACAACCGCGGCCGGGGGATTTGCCCTCCCACGAAGCCGCGCGCGTGGTTCCTCAGGCGGATGTGCTGGCTCTCTCTGGCACCACGCTCATCAATCACACCTTTGATGCGTTGATGGCATGGCGGCGTCCCGAAACGCGCGTGCTGGTTGTGGGTCCCAGTACACCGCTCTCGCCTGTTCTGTTCGATGTGGGGGTGCATTTCCTTTCGGGTGCCATCGTTGAAAATATCGAGGGGGTGATGCGTGGTGTGAGTCAGGGGGCAACTTTTCGGCAACTGCATCGTTTGGGTGTGCGTCTGGTCACGCTCGAACGGATGCCGGATTGACGACGGAGGACGAAGGACGAAAGACGGAGGACGAAAGACGCAGAGGTGGCCGTCTCTGATTTTCTCCTTGGTCTTGATGCAAGGAGAGGAGGAAATGTACATTCTGAATGAAGAACGTGGGCAAGGATTGATGGAGTATGGTCTGATCATTTTCTTGGCTGCTATCATCGTCGTCCTTATTCTCACCGTGTATGGTTCGCAAGTGGCGAACCTTTTCAGCCGCGTGACCAGCCAGATCTCTGGATTGTGATGCCCGACTGGATTTTGCTGCTACCAATCATTTTTCCCGTCAGTGCTGCAATCATCCTTGCTCTACTAGTGCCGCGCGTTGACGTGGCGCGGCAAGCGGTGCTATGGCGCGGCGTGCTCCTCATCGAGATTGCGCTTGTGAATGTCGCGCCGGGTTCGCATCGCTGGGTTGTGACTGTGTGGGAGCGCACGGGATACACACTTGCGCTGCAACTGGACGGTGTCACACAACTGGTTGTGCTGACGATGCTCGTCCTGTTTTTGGCGCGCGAACTGGTTGCGCCCGCGCGTGTTGATCTGCTCGTGCTGTTGGTGCTCGGTGCCGCGATTCTCTTTGCCGCTGCCGATGGGCTTTTGATGCTGCTCGTGGCGTGGACGTTGCTTGACCTCGCGTTGTTTGTGTGGCGCTGGGCGCGCCAGATCGAACGCGAGAGCGCGTCGCACAGTCTGGCGTTGGGTTTGTTGACGGGAATGATGTTGTACGCGGGCGCGCTGATCGCGCGCGCGGATGGGGGAGTGTTGTTCGCGCTCGCGCTGTGGGCGCGATTGGGCTTGTTCCCCTTTCACACGCTCCTGCCCGCGCGCGGTGCGGACGAGTACGATGTGTGGGTGTCGCGCGGTATTCCGCTCCTTGCGGCTGCCAATGTGTGGCTGCACTGGGACGCGTTTCGCATCACTGCACCGTACACCTTGATTGGCATACTTGGCGGTGCAAGTTGGATCGTCATCGCGCTGTGGATGTGGCGTACTGCGGATGCCACACGCGCGCTGGGGTTCGCTGCGATGCATGCGTTGACGTTCGTACCATTGAGCATCGCGCTGGGTGATGAGGCAGGAGTCGCGCTGGCGTTATGGCAAACACTTGCTGTTGCGTTCGCGTTGTGCCTCGGGGAGATGGCACTGCGCTGGCGCGCGGAAACGCGCGTGATTTTACCACGTTGGGTGGGAAGATTGGCGCTGGGCGCGCTGGCGGGTTTACCGCTCACGCCGGCGTTTCTGGGACGTATGGGGACCTACGTCGTCCTCGCCGAACGCGGCGAATGGTTGGTGCTGACATGGGTGTTCATCACGACGTTGAGTGTGTTCGCGCCGTTGTGGTACCGGCTGGGCACACTCACCGATAGCCCGACGCGTGTGCCAACACGTGGCGAAAGGACTGGGGTGATTCTCGCGCTCGGCGCGTTTGGCGTGCTGGCGTTGGCGATGCCTTTCCTTACCCCTGCGTTGGGGATCGCCGAAGCAAGCGCGCGCGCACTCGAGCGGGTGATCTGGACGGATAACGCGTTCGGTGTTTGGCTGAGCGTGAGCGTTTTGCTGATACCGTTCCTCGGCGCGTTTTTCTTGCGCGCGTCGGCGCTGGCCGCTCCGCGCGCCAATGCGCTGGTGGCACGGCTCGCGCGCGCTGGCGATTTAGAGTGGTTCACGCGCGCGGTGACACGGGGCGGCTGGCGTCTGGGTGTCTTGGTACGGGACGCCTTTTCACTCACCGAAGAAAATCTGACGGTGTGGATTTTGTTTGCCGCGCTGTGGAGTGCTATCTTCATCGCGATTTCACGGTGACGGAACAATCGAGCGCGATCAATCGTCTATGGGGTAGCACAGGATCGCATTGTGCATTCGGCGGTCGGCGGCGGCGCAGCGTCGCAGGAAAACGGGAATGCGACGCTGCGTCCGAGTCTGTCGGCGGTCGTATCTTTGAAGGAGGTAAAATGACCCGTCGTATCACTGTGGCGATTATCGCGATGGTGCTCGTCATCGTGAGCGCGCTGTTGTTTTATGTGGCAATGACACCGCGTCTTGCGCCGTCACCTGCCGATGCCGGCCTAGTGACTGCGAGCACACAACAGGTAACAATGGACACGAGTGGAATCTTTGTTTCGGGCACGGGAAAAGTGCGCATCACGCCGAATATCGCGACGGCGAACGTTGGTGTGGAAATCACGACCGCTACTCTCGCGGAGGCAACGAGTCAGGCGGACTCGAAAATGAATGCGATCATCACTCGCCTCAAAGGTCTGGGTATCGCCGAAAAGGACATTCAGACAACCAGTTACAACATTACGCCGCTCACGCAACAACCGCGCCCTGGCGTGACACCTGCAATTACCGGCTATCGCGTCCACAATCAACTCAGCATCACGATTCGCAAAATCGAGGATGTGGGCAAAGTGCTGGATGCGGTAGTGGCGGCCGGCGCGAATAACGTCTATGGCCTTTCCTTCGGTATAGATGATCCAGCGCCGTATCAACAGCAAGCGCGTGCGGCAGCGATCAAAGCGGCACAGGACAAAGCCAGGCAACTGGCTCAGGCGGCGAATGTAACGCTCGGCAAGGTCATTTCGATTAGCGAAAGTGGCGCGGTGCCTGTGCCGATGGTCCGCACGGTTTCGGCGGTAATGTCGGGCGAAGGCACCGTACCGATTGAGACCGGCGAGTTGGAGATTAGCGTGACGGTAGAAATGCGGTTTGCGATTCAATGAAACACACAAGGCGAGGGTTTTGTTCCTCGCCTTGTGTGTTTTCAATTCATCTGTTCCTTCTTATGAGTTGAATCCGCACGCTAGGCATTTGCGCTCACTCTGTGAGATGCGTGTAAGGTAAAAAAGGTTACACCACCGAAGTGCACCTGAATTATTCTCTTTGACGCAGCGCGCAAACTGTGCTATACTGAGAACAGCATAATAATATATTATTATCTAGTCTTCTGGAGAACCGATGCCTCCGCAGCGCTTTACCCCTCTGTATCGCTGGCTGGCAGAGACACTCCGCGAGGATTTTAGGCGCGGTGTGTACAAGCCGGGCGATCTCTTGCCCACCGAACGTGAGTTGACGCAACGCTACGGTCTCAGTAGCATCACCGTCAATCGCGCCATCAACGAGTTGGCGCGGGAAGGGTGGTTGTACCGCAAAGCCGGTAAAGGCACTTTTCTCAAGCGCGATCGCATCGAAGAGCGCTTGGGGCGCCTGACCTCGTTTGCTGAAGAGATGCAAAGCCGGCGCCTCGTTCCTCAGTACAAACTCCTCCGCGCGCACGCTGTCACCCCTCCCCTAGACATTGCGCGCGCGCTGCAAGTGAAACCTTCTGCGCAAGTGTTTTTAATCGAACGACTCCATTTGGCAAAGAACGAACCGCTCGCGCTCGCGCGCGGCTATTGGCAGTACGACATTGGCGCGCAACTGGCGCAGCGCGACCTCAACAAGATTCCGCTCTACGAGACGGTGGAACGCGAGTTGGGCATTCCACTTTTGGAGGCGGACGAGTCCATCAGCGCGACGGACGCGGATGCGGAACTGGCGCGGCATCTGGAAATTCCGCGTCGCGCGCCACTACTGTTGCAAGAACGCTTGACGTTTACAACCGAGATGCGCCCGGTGCATTTCACGCTGACGTACTTTCGGGCGGATCGCTACAAATACAAGATTCGGCTCTCACGATAATCTTTTCAAATTCATTTCATCAAGGAGTGAAAAATGAGAACCAAAATTTTGCTCGTCGTTCTGGGCTTGACGATCGTCGCGGTGCTGATTGCCGCGTGCGCGAGCGAGCCACCCAAACCCACCGAGGCGCCGTACCCGACCAAGCAGATCACCTACATGATTCCGTTTGATCCGGGCGGACAATCGGACCGCGAGGCGCGGCGGCAACAACCGTTCCTCGAAAAATCGCTGGGGCAAAAAGTGGTCATTGACTACAAGGTCGGCGGCGGCGGCGCGGTCGGCTGGGCAGAACTGGTGCGCGCCAAACCGGACGGCTATTACATCGCCGGCATCAACCTGCCGCACATCATCTTGCAGCCGCTCCAGCAAGACACCGGCTACAAGACCGAACAGATTTTGCCCGTGGTGTTCTTCCAACGCACGCCGTTGGGTCTGGCGGTGCCAGCGGACAGCCCGTACAAAACCGTAAAAGAATTCATTGACGCTGCCAAAGCCAAGCCCGGTGAAATCACTGTGGGCGGGTCGGGCACGTTCTCGGGTCATCACATCGCCACGTTGCGCTTGCAGAAACTCGCGGGCGTCAAGTTCAACTACGTGCCGTTCACCGGCGCCGCGCCGCAAATGACCGCGGTGCTGGGTGGTCACGTCAACGCGGTGATCGCCAACTCGGACGATCTGGTCAAGTACAAGGACAAGTTGCGCGTGCTGGCAATGGCGGACGCGGATCGCTTTCCGCTCCTCGCTGATGTGCCGACGTTCAAAGAATCGGGCATTGATATGATCGAAGCGATTGATCGCGGCGTCGGCGTTCCCGCCGGTACGCCCGATTACATCGTCAAAAAACTCGAAGCGGCGTTCCTCGAAATCGCCAAGAATCCCGATGTCATCGCGGATATGAAGAAGCAGGGCTTTGTCCCGCTGGCGATGGGCGCGGCAGAAAGTAAGGCGCACGTCGAAAAGATGCTCGCGACCTACAAAGAGTTAGTCAAGGACATCAAGTAATAGTCGCCAAGTCGGATAGTCGGATAGTCCAATGGACTATTTGACTATCCGACTATGTGACTCGTTGTGGAGGTGTGGCTTGCTCAAAACCTTACGCGGAGGCGATACGGCGTCGGGAATTTTTCTCATCATCATCGGCGCGATCGCGCTGGCGGCATCTACGACGATTGCGGAGGGCGCGGGCGGTCGTCTGCATCCGCGCACGCTCCCTATGGCGATTGGCGCGCTCCTGGTCATCGGCGGCGCGTGGCTCATCGTCTACGCGCGCAGTCCGCAGTATCGCGACAAGGAGATTGACTGGCCCGATCGCGCGGGATGGCGCAACTGGGGTGTGGCACTTGTGATGATGGTGCTGTATGCCGCGCTGATGCCGGTGCTGGGATTCATCCTCACGACGTTCATCTTCGTTGTGACGTTCATCGGCTATTTTGGCAAATTCAAATTCTGGGTCGCGCTGGCGTGGGGATTTGGCACGGTCGCGTTCATCTATCTGCTGTTCATTCGATTGTTGCAGATGGAATTCCCCGCTGGCGTGTTCGCACTTTGATCGGAGGACAAGGCAATGGATGCTTGGACTATGCTAGCGCAGGGCTTTGCCAGCGCACTCACTCCGATCAACTTGCTCTTTGCGCTGATCGGTTGCATTGCCGGCACACTGGTCGGCGTGTTGCCGGGTTTGGGACCGACCGCGGCGATTGCGATGTTGTTGCCGCTGACGACGATGCTGCCACCCGCGCCGGCAATCATCATGATGGCTGCCATCTACTATGGCGCGATGTACGGCGGCTCGACGACGGCGATCCTCGTCAACATTCCCGGCGAAGCGTCGTCTGTGCCGACCGCGATTGATGGCTATCAACTCAATCAACAAGGGCGCGGGGGACCTGCGCTCGGCATCTCGGCGATTACGTCGTTCGTCGCCGGAACGATCGGCGTGGTGGGGCTGACGTTTTTCGCGCCGCTCTTGTCCCAGGTGGCGCTCGCGTTCGGTCCGCCGGAATATTTCGCGCTCGCGTTCCTGGGTTTGTCGCTCATCATCAGTTTGTCCGGGCGCGCGCTCGTCAAAGGAATTCTCGCCGCGGCGTTCGGTTTGCTGACCGCGATAATCGGACTTGATCCGCTGACCGGCGTCGCGCGGCTGACGTTCGGACAACCATTGTTGATGGCGGGCATCGAGTTCGTGCCGATCATTATGGGCTTGTTTGCCATCAGCGAAGTGTTGCTGAACGTCGAATCGTCGGTGCGCGGCATTTTGGCCGATCAGAAAATCGAGTGGCTGCCGTCGTGGCAAGACATCAAGGAAACATGGGGCGCAATGTTGCGTTCCGGTTTTCTCGGCTTTTTTATGGGCTTGATTCCCGGTTGTAGCCCCGCGGTCACATCGTTTATGGCGTACGATCTGGAGCGCCGTGTGTCGAAACATCCGGAACGTTTCGGCAAGGGCGCGATGGACGCGGTCGCTGCCGTCGAAGGCGCGAATAACGCAACGGCGAGTGGTGGATTCGTGCCGCTCTTCTCGTTCGGCATTCCGTCGGGACCCGCGCTGGCTGTGTTGCTGGGCGGTTTTATGATGTACGGCTTGCAACCGGGTCCGCGCTTGATGACGGAGCAACCGCAACTGTTGTGGACGATCATCGCGAGTATGTACATCGGCAATGTGATGTTGCTCGTCTTGAATCTGCCGCTCGTTGGAGTGTGGGCGCGGATGGCGCTCATTCCCTTTCCGATTCTCGGTCCGCTGATCGTCGCATTCACGTTCATCGGCGCGTATTCGCTGCGTTTCCAGATGCTCGATATCTGGATCGTTTTGCTCTTTGGCGTGATTGGCTACTTGATGCGCAAGTTCGGTTTTCCAGTCGCGCCGATGGTGCTGGCGGCGGTGCTTGCCAAGATGCTGGAAACATCGTTGATGCAGTCGCTCGTGATTTCGCAGGGCTCGGCACTCATCTTTTTCACGCGCCCAATTTCGGTAGTGTTTATGCTCGTCGCGCTCTTTTTCATCGCGCGTGGAATCTGGTTGCAGGTGAAAACTCCGTCGGAAAATGTAGCGCTGGAGGAAAGTGACGTATAAATCAGACGAATGACGAAGGACGAATGACAAAGGATGAAAGGCGGACGCTTTCGTCGTTGGTTGTTCGTCCTTTGTCAATCCAACAGGAGGTTGAATGAAACACGCTATTCTGATGCACGAACCGAATGACGATGTGGGGGTCGCCGTTCGCGATTTGAAGGCGGGCGAGGAGGTCAGCGCGGTGACGCTCGAAGGTCAACCCGTCGGCACGGTGAAATTGGTGAACGATGTGCCGCTCGGGCACAAGGTCGCGATGAGAGACATTCCCGCTGGCAAAGATGTGCTCAAGTACAATCGTGTCATTGGCGTTGCTACACAAGCCGCGCCGCGCGGCTCGCATGTGCACACGCACAATCTTAAAACCAAGAGGTGGAAATGATCAAGCCACAAGACCTCAAACTGCTCGGCTATCGGCGTCCCGATGGACGCTTTGGCGCGCGCAATCATGTCCTCATCATCCCGGTAGACGACATTTCGAACGCGGCGGCGGAAGGTGTGGCGCGCCTCATCAAAGGGACGATGGCGTTGCCGCATCCGTACGGTCGCTTGCAATTCGGCGAAGATCTGGAGTTGACCTTCCGCACACTCGCGGGGCAGGGTCGCAATCCGAACTGCGCGGCGGCGGTCGTCATCGGCATCGAGCCGAACTGGACGAATCGCGTCGTCAAAGAAATCGAAAAGACCGGCAAGCCGGTCGCTGGCTTTAGCATTGAACGGGTCGGTGACTTGAAAACAATCGAAGCCGCGGCGCGCAAAGCGATGGAATTTGTGCAGTACGCGAGCGAACTCCAGCGTGAACCATTCACGGTCAAGGACCTGGTGATGTCCACCAAGTGCGGCGAATCGGACACGACCTCCGGGCTTGCGGCGAATCCAACCGTTGGGCGCGTGTTCGAACGACTGGCGGACGCGGGCGCCAAGTTGATCTTCGGCGAGACGACCGAGGTGACCGGCGGCGAAGACATCATCATGGAAAAATGCGTCACGCCGGAAGTCGCCGCTGCCTTCAAAGCCGCGTTCGACGATTATCAGCGTCTCATCGAAAGTCAGGGTGTTTCCTTGCTCGGCTCGCAACCGACCGAGGGAAACATTCGCGGTGGTCTCACGACGATCGAAGAAAAAGCGCTGGGCAACATCCAAAAAGCCGGGCGCTGCAAGATCGTTGACTTTTTAAAGCCAGCAGAAGAGCCGCGCAAACCCGGTTTGAGTTTTATGGATTCATCGTCCGCAGCGGCGGAGATGGTGACGCTGTGCGCGGCGGCAGGTTCCATCGTGCATTACTTTCCGACCGGACAGGGCAACGTCATTGGTAACCCGGTGATTCCGGTCATCAAATTGTGCGCGAACCCGCTGACTGTTGCGACGATGAGCGAACACATTGACGTTGACTTGACGGGCTTGTTGCGCATCGAAATCAATCTCGATCAAGCCGCTGATCTCGCGCTGCAAATGCTCGAACGCACCATCAATGGTCGCCTGACGGCGGCGGAAGCGTTGCGACACGAGGAGTTTGTGTTGACCAAGTTGTATCGGAGTGCGTGACGAACGACGAAGGACGAAAGACGAATGCTTTCGTCCTTCGTCATTGGTCTTTCGTCTCTCACAGGAGTTCTTGTGTCCGACTTTCAAATTCCCTACGCCAAAACCCACCTCACCTTCTCTCTCCCCGATTCGCTTCACGTTGAACGACTTGCACCTGCGCCGATTCCGCCGGTGTCCGATGCGATGCGCGCGGTAAACGATGCGCTCGAGCATCCACTCGGCCATTTTCGATTTGAAGATTTCGCGCGCGCGCAATCGGTGGCGATTGCGATCAACGACAAGACGCGTCCGGTGCCGCTGGCGCTGCTGTTGCCACCACTGTTGCAAAAACTCGCGCGCCTGGGCATCCCCGATTCTGCGATCAAGCTGATCATTGGCGTTGGCACGCACGCGCCGATGCCGCGCGAAGAATTTGGCGCGGTGGTTCCGCCTGAGATTCTCGCGCGCTATCGCGTCATCAGTCACGATTGCGATGACGCGTCGCTCCACGTTTTTCTTGGCACAACGACACGCGGAACGCGCGTGCTGTGCCATCGCGAGTACGCGCACGCCGATTTGCGGATCGCGATTGGCGACATCGAGCCGCATCAGTTCATGGGTTTTTCGGGCGGTGTGAAGAGCGCGGCGGTAGGCGTAACCGCGCGCGAAACGATCGCGCACAATCACGCCTTGATGATGGAGCCGAACGCGTATCAGGGACGTTACGACGATAATCCGGCGCGGCAGGATTGCGAAGAGATCGGCAAAATCATCGGCATCCATTGCGCGCTCAATTCGGTGATTGATGAGCACAAGCGTATCGTCGGCGTGTTCGCGGGCGAGCCGGTCGCGGTGATGCGCGCGGGGATGCCACTCGCGCTCGATGTGTATCGCGTGAACGTGCGCGCGCTATTCGATCTGATGATCGTTTCAGCGGGAGGACATCCCAAGGACATCAATGTTTATCAAGCGCAAAAAGCGGTGGGGCATGCGATGCCGGTGATGAAACGCGGCGGTACGCTCATCTGGGTTGCCGCGTGTCCTGAGGGCGCGGGGAGCAAGGTGTACGAGGAGTACGTCGCGCAGTTTTCGTCGCACGAAGCAGTGCTGGAGCATTTCAAGCGCGCGCCGTTTCAGTTGGGCAAGCACAAGGCATGGCAGATCGCGCGCGACGCGACGCAGGTGCGTTTGCTGATGGTCACCGAGTTGCCACCCGACCTCGCGCGCAAACTGCTTTTGCCGCGCGTCGAATCGCTAGATGCCGCGCTCGCGCTTGCCCTGCGCGATTTGCCACGTGATGCGCGCGTGGGTATAATGCCGGTGGGGAATGTGACGGTACCGGTGATTTCAGATTGATGATTTTAGATTTTCGATTGGATCGGTTGATCGTGTTGTCAGACGCTAGGCAAACGGTGCGACGGGTACAAGTTCTGCTCGCGCGGCCACCTGGCCTTCTGCAACTTGAGCGACACGGTGCAACAAACTGGCGTGATAGTAACGCGTGCCACAATGATCACAGATGCCAATCGGCACGTTTTCCAGAATGACGAACCCATCTTTGTGCTTGAATGATTCGCGCCTGACGATTTTTTCGCGCACGACACCGTCACAGTATTCGCATTTGTATCCGTACATTTTCTAATGGCGTTGCACTGTTTCCTGTTCAACCTACTTGACAGCACAAGAGGTGTTCAAACAAATTGGTTTGCACAGTACGCCTTGACCCCACTTATCCCCCTGCCCCCTTCTCTCCCCGCTATGCGGGGAGAGAAGGGG